>Ga0190367_1000756_pt1 | contig 21266 bp, 20 predicted proteins | sample 4872181011_MG_FD_171838 | JGI IMG/M metagenome (GOLD analysis project Ga0190367, IMG submission 171838) | Hydrothermal vent microbial mat bacterial communities from Southern Trench, Guaymas Basin, Mexico - 4872-18-10-11_MG | ecosystem: Environmental > Aquatic > Marine > Hydrothermal vents >...
ACATATAGCGACGAGTATGGAAGCGGTATATATATAAGATGGAATACAACGTATTACTATCTAAGCGGGGATCAAAATTTCGCTGTAGTACTATATAGAAATGGTCTCATAAGGTTTGATTACGGATATTTTAGTGGACAGAGTATCAGAGACGATACTCCAGTAATAGGCGTGAGTTATGGTGATAACAAGCACTATACGTTATCAAGCTACAATGGCAAAACCAATCCTTCATATAATAATTCATTATTATATTGGCCACGTAAAAAAGCGGATATAGAGCCTAGCGTAACAGTAGGTGAGGAGTCTGTATCTGGAGGTTATATATCGGTAGATATATCAATTCTTGATTCAACGGGTGAAGTGGTCGATGTTATCGGGTCCAAAGTTGCATCAGTCTTCATCAATAAGAGCGATACATGGGTCACCTTATCAGGAAGCTTCGATTTCCCAGGATATTCATCTAGTGAGGAGGAGTACTTGGTAGTTAAATACTATGTCAGGGGGGTATCAGGTGCATCAACCCGATTTTATTTAGATATTGACGACTATAATATTAGCCAGAGTGAGCAGACGAGAATTGAATTGCCATCTCAAGAGTTCCCGAGTGGATATATATTCAACATTGAATTTGAGGGCTCCTCAAATAGAGCGTGGATATGGAATAACATAACAATTACACTAGAATCTCACTATAATTTTAATGGAGTCGAGGTAAACATGTCCCTATATAATTACAATTTAAATAGATATTCTCAAGAGGGTGAGGAGGAGTTTATAAGCTTTACATATAATAATTCCCCAGAGGATATAGTTGAATCGGAGATTGTATTAAGTAATCCAGAATACTATAGAGATAGCGATGGAAGTTGGAAAATCAAAATAGTTGGATATAGGGATACAGTTTTCAATGAGAAGTTTAGGGCATACATCGATTATTTAGTGTATAGAGTGTCATTTATAAATAAGTATGGTAGTGTAATCGATTTATACTTTAACGATTTAAGTCTTAATAATTTTTACAGTCTTATTACAGCATCTAAGATAAAATATAATTGTACTAATCTATTTCTCAACTACAAAGTCTTTAACTACCCTACCTCGGATTGGAGCTTGATAAGTAGCTGGACGATAGATTCTATGAATGAAAGGTCATATAATAAAACCTTGACAAACGATTTCTCGAATATCGTATATGACGGTATGCTCATTCTAAGGATTAACTCAACTCTCGTAAGTGACGATGCTTCTCCTTTCAAAGAGTATATTGATGCTTCTATAATATATGCTGCATATAGAGTTTCGGGGGTTATATATGTTGGTAGGGGGAATACAAGTGAGACATATGCCTATATAATATCTAATAATACTTGGAAAAGGCTATCCGATGCACCGTTTATATGGGATGGAATAGCTAGACTATTATATATATCCTATAATAGAATGGTATATGCATTTAATGAAAGTCGGTTATATATGTATAATACTACAAGTGATGTATGGGTGTCTATTGATTCATTACCTGGGAGTGCGGGTCATGGTGCATCTATCTCCTATTCGAGAACATATGAAGATATAATTATCTATATTCCAGGGGGAGGAAGTTCATCCGCCTATATTTATAATATAACAAGTGGCGTATGGAGTGATATACAGAATATTCCTGAGGCTGTTTCTTCGTATGGTATGGCGATAGGAGCCGACGATGGGTGTATATATTTAATCACTGGTAGAGATTCCGGCGGATTTTACAGATATAACATTACATCTAATGAGTGGATTAGAATAGGTATATCACCAACCTCAGAATTAGGTGGAATGACTTACTATGAAGGATTTATTTATATTTCAGATTTAGATGGAGGGTTATATAGATATACAGTTTCAAATGATACTTGGAACGGGTTACTGCCTAGTATACCCGTTAAAAGTGAAGGGGAAGGTGTTAGGCTTCTCACAGACGGTTCTTACCTCTATTACTTGAGGTTCGATTATACCGCTGATGTACTTAGAATAGATATACAGAGTCTCACAGTATATTAGATCTACTGATATACATTATTTGAAATTAGGTTAGTATAAATCTATGATTCTGTAGGATGAACAGGGAGTCTAAATACAAATCGAATGTTAAAGTATTATCGATTCTACTCAGCACTTTTTTATTCGGCATCGCTGTGACTATATATGATCCTATATGGCCTTTCATAGTTAAAGAAGCTGATATATCGCCATCTCAATATAGCTATGTTGTATTTACATCTCAGGTATTGGAGTTCGCATCAAGATGGTTTTCATCCGGATATTTAACGCCCTCAGCATCCTTTGTAATTGGTTCATTAAGCATTTCATTTTCCATGGGTATCCTATTATATACTATATCCCCATCTACAATATATACATCCTTCTCTATACTTAGACTAGGTAGGGCATTACATTTTCTTGGAAGAGGGCAGATTATCGGCAGAATATTTAAGAAACGTGGATTAGCATTTTCAGTATTTAGATTATCAAGTCAAATCGGGATGTTACTCGGGCCTGTATTAGGATACCTCATATATTCAATGTTATCAAGAAACTTCATATTTCTATCTGGACTTCTATTAGGAATATTCTCGGCAGTAGTATTCCTCCCATATATTAAGGAGATACCTAAGACTGTTAGGAGAGGCCTATTATTCTGGCGGAGAGGGGTTAATAGGGATGTTAAGATCGTTACTGGACTCACATTCATTAATAACATGGCTAGACAGACCTTCATACCATTCCACTTTATAGTAGCTCCATATTTGTTTAATGTAGATCCTGGGTATATCGCCTTAGCAGCGTTCTTGGAGAGGGGTGTTTCAATGCTTTCAAGCGTTCCAATAGGGTGGCTTTCTGACAAGATAGGGGATAAAAGATTTATACTTATATTCTCAGAGGCTACACTCTCAATTGGAATATTATTCTATATATATCCATATCTAGGGATACTGGGCTTCCTTGCATCCACCTTTTTCATCGGTTTAGGGACAGCTAGCTACGCCCCTATAGTATCTGCATTGGTGTCGGAGCTCTCTCCAGATAACCCTGAAGATGCGGTAGCATTCCTATTAACTGCAATATCATTGTCAAGGCTTCCAGGTTCAATCATAATTGGACCTTTAATGGCGATCCTAGGATATGGAGGAGGCTTCATATTTACATTAATATGTCTAGGGATAGTCGGGCTGGGATTATTTATCCACTACCTTAAATCAGGGGTTCAGCTTACATAGGCTTACCAATGCCTATGTAAGCCTTGGGATTCATTAGGCTCAGCCCCCTCCGGGTTCATAGGGGGTATATCATTAGCCTCGTCCCCGATCGGGGTAACCCCTCTCCCTCTCTTCATCTGCATCTTCCACCGAGGGATCATCTTTCTAATCACCACGCGGTAGAAGACGCTCGGGGAGGGAGGAAAACCCCTCATCCTTAGGTATAAGTTTATGGAAGCGTTTAACTGCCTATCTAAAGTTAAACCGCACATACATTTTACCTGCCCCTTTCGGAGCTTCATCATCTTACCTCCACATCTAGGGCAGGTAGTTGAAGTATACCTTGGATCAATAAGCTTTACTTTAGATTTATAACTCATATATTGAATTATTTGTTTCCAGTTTTGTTTAGCAATATCCCTATTATGCTTCTTACTCCTCTTATACATTCCTTGTTTATCTAGATCCTCGAACCCATGTTCTGTATTTGGGAATGTTCTAGCTAATTGAGTTGTTAATTTATGGATGAAATCTCTAGCTCTATTTTTCTCCCTCTTACCATGTCTAGATACTGCTGATTTGACTGATGGTTTCTTAGAGGCTTTGCTCTGAGCCTTTCTTCTCTTAATTTCATGAACCATATGGATGTGATAGAGATCCCTTAAATCAATCTTGATCCATCCATATTTCGGGGAGAAACCATCCAAGCTATACTTATTCAGATCCCAAGCTATGTACTCAGACACTTTCTCTTCTTTTACTGGTCTCCTAAAGGTTATAACTAACTCATTCTCTTTTAGAATTAATTCTCCCAGATCACAGCCTTCAACCCTTTTTCTAAACCAAGCTTTCGATAGATCGAACTCCAAATAAATTTCTCTCGGCTTAACAGTTATTCTAATTCTGCCGTTTCTATAAATGTAAAGGGTTTCCTTAACCCTTACAAACCTCCTTTTAACCAAGGGCTTCTTTCTCCCTCTTTTCCCTTTAAGGTAGTTTCTTCTCCAAGAGTTTAGAATCGAGTAAGCTACCTTAATGGCTGAATCAATATAATGTGAAGCGTATTTCCAATCTTTAAGTAAACTGTTCCTCAGCTTCCTCCTAAACTCTCTTGTCTTTGGAATTATTGGAATTAATCTCTTGACATAATAATATTTCTTTATCTTCCTCTTCCCATGTTTAATTACGTAATAGTTTCTCTGCTTCCTCCCAATCCACTCTATGTTATCCCAAATAATATCTATCGCTTTCTGGAGAAGGTGCTTATAGCTATATAAGAACTCTTTGATATCGTAATTGTGTTTTATTTTATAGCTAAGGATCCTGTATGAGCTTCTTTGCACCCTCCACCACCTTCTTATACTTATGACTTCTCATACCATACAACTCACCAGCAAAATGGGAAATTATAGAGATTAAGTCTTCAACAAGTTCTTCATGTGGTGATTTTTCCTCGTGGTTTACAACTACTATTTCCGTTCCGTAACTTCTAAAGAACTCTTGGAGGATTCTAAACCCAAATCTTGTCAATCTATCGGGATACGCTACAACGACTTTTGAAACTTCCTTATTCATAACCATTCTCAGTAGTTTCTGAAAGTTTCTTCTATCCTCCCTTAATCCTGAACCTATATCCTTTAAAACCTCTATCTCCCAATCTCTCTCCCTAGCATAGCTTTTGATTAGTTCTATTTGTCTTTCTAGGTCGTCCTTTTGTGTATGGGATGAAACCCTAGCATACCCAACTATCTTCCTCCTTTCGTGAATCCCCAAAATCCTCTTTATCTCGCTTTCAGGAACCCTACGCTTACCACCTATAGTCCTGACACACCTAATCTTACCCTCTCTATCCCATTTCTGAATAGTTCTAATATGAACTCCTAGTAGTTTCGACGCCTCTTTCATGGTGTAAAGTCGTTCCATCATCGCTTACCAAATATGACATTTACCTATCAAATATTTAACAGTTTCGCTAGGCTTTTTATCAATTAAATAATCTTTAATATGATTCAACTTCTATAATAAATTATTATGTGTAGGGTATTGATCTCAGCAGGGAAGGCTTCAAAGCTATATAATATATATCCAGATTTAGTTTCAAGTTTAATCAAAGCCTCTAGATACGATGAATATAAATTTAGACTCTATGGATCGACTAGCCATGAGGATGGATGGGGTAGATTGAATATCCAAGCCCTAGATGGAAGCCTATCTATATCGATCCATAAAAGTTTAAGGCCTATATACGTCGATAAGCCTACTATAAGGCTGGCTCCATATCCATTTGAAGAGTATCTTGAAAATACATATATCATCGACTTTATGCATAGTAGAGCAAGTAGTAAGGGTATGCCTACAAATATCTTCTCTGTTCAGCCATTCTATGCAACAACTGAAGAAGGATATAAACTATACTTAATCCATAATGGGAAGGTTGATAAAGAAGTCCTAGCCGATGAACTAGATATATCAAAAGATAGTAATCTCTATAAGCTATACAGTGACTCATATATCCTCACGTTATATATAGCTAAAATCTTTTCAGGTGAGATTAAACCAGATATCGTTAAAAATCTTGTTAAATATACTTCGACGGCTCTTAATATTGGGGTTATACTAGCGGCAGACAATTATATCGATATGCTGATAGGAAGCTATTATATAAGTGGTGATAAGCCGAAGGAGACTAGAGACTACTATAAACTATATTTTATCGATGGTGATGATATGATGATCTATCTGTCATCGACATTGATAGACTTTGAGGACTATAGACCGAAGTCGGTTAAAGACTGGAGGGAACTAGATAATGGAGAGTATCATTTATATCGATTCGATTATAGGGAGGGTAAGTATATCTTTAAAAAGGAGTTTAAAGTGGTTAGCGGGTAAATTTAGATGAAATCAGATCTAGTATTAGGTATGTAATTGTCTTACCCGTTATATCATTTACATCCAGCTCTGGGGAGTATTCAACGAAATCCGCTGCAACTACATTCAACTTACCTAATCTCCTGATAATTTCACTAGCCTCTGGATATGTAAATCCACCTGGCTCCACAACACCTGTCCCGGGTGCGATGCTAGGATCAAGGGAGTCTGTATCGAATGTGATATATACGCTTGATTCACCAATTAATTCAATTACTTCATCTAGTATCCTACTTAATCCATACTGCCTAACCCGTGAAATATCATATATCTTGACACCCGCTTCCTTCGCATAATTATAGGAGTCGACTGAATTTACATATCCCCTCATACCGAGTTGGATGATATTATCTGGTTTAATCCCAACATCGTTGATTATTCTATAAATTGGCGATGCATGTGTATATTTTACGCCTCCATACGATGATAATATATCTAAATGTGCATCTATATGCACTATCTTCAAGTCATTATATCTCTTGTAAATTGCTTTAACCAGGGGATACGTTATCGAGTGGTCTCCACCGAGAAATATTTTAAATGCCTTACTCCAGGAAATATTATCTATGTCACTATATATCTTATCCATGGCAGATTTAAGATCTCCAAATGGGATCTCTAGATCCCCGTAATCGACTATATTTACGTTTTTCAATACATTACCTAAATATGGATTGAATAGACCCTTCTCACCACTATAAAATTTTAGGATCATAGATGACTTCCTTATCCCAGCTGGGCCGAATCTAGTTCCAGGCTTGTAGGAAGCCCCCGTATCTAATGGAACGCCTACAATAATAACATCTTCATCACCCTTCAGAACTCTCCTATATTCTCTTCCCAAGAAGGTCTGTATTCCTGCATAGGGAAAGACGTTCTTACCTTCCTCAGACATAAATACATTAATATTTAAAGACTGTATTAAACTAGTCTGTATATATTGTCTCAAAATTCCTTTAAATCTGGATAACAGTCAAATTTATATTATAGACTGATTTAGGTCTATGTATTATAATGTATATATGTTGATAATGATGTACACCTTATCAATTGATTAGAGGTGTGTAATATAGTGGATGATAGAAATAGTGAGGCTATCGTTAAGGCTTTCTTTAAATATAAGGATGGTGTTAAGATAGAGTTAACTATGAATAGAGAGTTGGATTATGAGATTATAGGTGTTAAGGCTTCTATAAATAATGATATAAAAGAGTTTGAAAATCTCGAGGAGCTTTATCTAAAGGATAGGGAGTTGCTAGATAGAGTATTAAAGTCATATATGATATGGCTTCTATTCAGCTTCAATAAAACATTAAGTAGGGTTAAGGATGAGGGGATCAAGTTCTGTGATATGATAGATACTTGGATAGACTCTATAGAAGGCTTATTAAGTCCCTCTCTTCTCGCAATCGCATATAATCCCTCTAGAAGAGAGGCTTTGAAGGAGGCTCTAAATACTTTAATCAAGTCGTATAATGAAATACTCAACTACTTGTATTCAGACATTAAGCTTCATTGTAAAAAACTATCTAAGTATATAAAGGGATTACATAGGTTGAAGGAGATGGAGTATACCCGAAGGACATTCTATGATGTATATAGTTATTGGCTATCTAGTGAGCATAGGGAGGAGGCCTTGAAGGAATATGATAGCCATGGTATCGAGAAGATTTTAATGGAGTTCTTACCCTTAACCGTTAAATTTAGGTTAATGGATATTGGTAAGGATCCATTCGACAAAATAAATTTTCTCGCTGGACTAAATCTTCAGATATGTAGAGCATATGAAGACTATCACCCTATACTAAATAGTCACTTAACTCTACTGGAGAGTATTAGGGATGAGGTTGATAAGATTGAAGATATTACATCGGCTGAAATAGACAAGATATATGAGAGGATTATGGAGATAGCGGATGAAGCGAGTAAAATATCGATATCATTGCGTGGAATATATGTAAATCTAGAGCCATTATAACTATATATCTAATTCATCTATATTGGACGCCTAAACCCAATATCTCTCGTAATTAATTCTAGATAATTAGGCGTTAAAATATGGATTCCTCTACTCTTAAACTTCCTAATCTCTTTAGTATCCGGCTCATATCCAAAGACGATTATCCTGGTATACTTCCTATATTTGTCGAATATTTTGAGAAGCTGTTTCTGGTTTGTTCCTAAACCGACTATATATCTAACCCCATCTTTATCGACGAATCTGAATAATCCATTCATAAGTATATCGAATTTAACTGGTTCCCCAATATAAAGTTCTCCGGTATAAGTCTCAATCTTGTAAATGCCTTTAACCCCCTCTAAAAGCTTTCTGATTAAATAATGATATCCACTGTATCTCCATATAGGGCCCCTTCCATATAACTCTGTGAACACAATTCTGATTAGAGGGTCTCTAACCATGTATACAGCCCTCTTTCGGCCGACTCGAATCAGTAGATCCATATTCATTAATCTATTGATATATGTACCGACCTGACTACCAACTATCTTAGCTAGGCCGCCTACACCCCTATAAAATGTAAAGTAATAAAGTAGAAGCCTTAGGTTACTATCCTTAAACAAGTATCTCGACTTAATTATATTCCATCTATAATCTAAACTAGACTTAATTATATTATATGCTGTTATAGAGCCCTCTGAATATGAGATATTATCATCCTTAATTAGGTCGTCCCAGACTAGACTCAGATTAGCCTCCCTAAAAGATATACTTTCATAGTCGAAGGCCTTCTTTAAACTATTATAAAGTTTATAATTAGTGATGGTGAAGCCAATAGGCCTATCTCTAACTCTCCCTAGGTAATCTAGGATAACCTCCCTTCTACGGGGATAATACATTAAAAGTAGATCTAATCCAGATACAATAGTCTTATCCCTAACCTTATCTTGAAGCAGCTTGAAAATCCTATAGACATTTGCAGAAGAATATTTAAACAGGTATCTATCCAATCTAATATGCCTAAATCTATTATTGAAGAAATATTCGGGATAGATTGAGGGTGGTATATAAATAAGGACTGGAGAGCCATAGTCCAATTTCTTATCAATCCTATTTAATATTCTCTCCCGGTACCGAATATATGAATCCATTGAAATATAATATAGTACCCCACTTGGAATAGATGATGTATTTAATTTTCTTTACGTAATATAAACTATCTAGTTTAGATTATTTCCCAGGACTCCTTAAATTTACATATTTATTAAATCCATGGTATAATACCTAATTTAATGTCTAAGGTAGGTAGAATTAATAAGGACAGATATTATCTTGAGATTGCGAAGGCCGTCGCATTAAGAAGCCCATGTGTAAGAGCTAGATACGGAGCAATAATTGTGAAGCATGATGCAATTGTATCAACTGGATATAATGGCCCTGTAAGAGGAGGGATAAACTGTTACGAGGTCGGTGAATGTATAAAGGATATATTAAATCTACCGCATGGAAAGGCATATGACTTATGCCCAGCCGTCCACGCAGAGGAAAACTGTGTATCTGGAGATACCTTGATAATGAATGGGGATGGGTCTATAGAGGAGGCTAGAAAAATCAATTCTAGATTATTAACTATAGACTTGGACTCATTAAAGGAGTCGAACTTAGAAGCGGTTAAAATACCTAGTAAGAAGGATAAGATGCTTAGAATTAAAATGAGAGGTGGTGTTGAATTAACTGTATCGCCGGACCATATCCTGTTTATAATGGATGATAAAGAATATTTGAAGGAGGTATATGCTAAAGATGTTAAAGTCGGAGATTACCTTCCTCATTTAAGTAAGATAGATATATCTGGTAAGCCTCAGAAGCTTCCGAGACCTGAATATCCATATTATAAGCTGAAAATAAATAATTGGCAAACTATATTAGGCATCTTTAAATCAAAGGGATATACATGGAGAAGGATATGTGAAGAATGCGGGTTCTCACTTCCAGTAATATCTAATTTAAAGAAGGGGCGGATGATAAGAAGAAGGAATATGAGGTGTCTCCTAAAGCTATTTCCGGAGCTTGAAAGATATATAGAGGGAGTAAGTGTAAAGAAAGAGACTATCCCAAGTGAGACTAATGAGGGGATATGTCAGATAATAGGATATTTTATAGGAGACGGAAATATCTCCGGTGGATATATAGCATTCCATGATATCAATGTAGAAACCCTAAAATATTATAATAATCTTATAAAGGAAGTATTCGGTGTAGAAGGCATTATAAAACATAGCTGGAAGAAATCCCATTATATTCTATATCTAATTTCTAAAAGGATTCAAGAGTTTTTCGAAAATCTAGATCTCGGGACGAGAGATGGAAAAACTATACCTAAGATAATTCAGGTGTCTGATAACAAATGTATAAAAGGTTTAATCAGGGGATTATTTGATGCCGAGGCCTCGGTAGGAGATAGAAGTATACATTTTACAAGCTCTTCAAAGAAATTAATCGATATACTCCGCCTACTACTACTTAGAATGGGAATCTTCGCATCTATATATAGGATTAATAGAAAAAGTGGATTCAAAAGAAGACATTACTATTCTTTAGAGATAAATGGAGATGATGTCATTAAATATGCTGAGAATATAGGTTTCTCACATCCTCTAAAGAAATCTAAATTGAATATGGTTATTAGGAATAATAAATTAAGATACTCTACTCTGCGAGTCTACCCTATATCATGGTTTAAGAAATTGGGTATCCCAACCACAATATCATCGGCATTAAGGGATTCAAATAAAAAATACGTTACATATCCTCAGGCAAAGAAGTTTATTGAATCAGCTATAGAGAAATATGGGTTAACAGATAATATCAGAAGACTTCGTGATATTATTGAAAAGTTCATATTTCTAAAGGTCATTGAAATAGAGGAGATTAGGAAGAGTGAAGAGATGTATGATTTTTATGCGCCACCTAATCATAATTTCATAGCAAATGGAATATTAGTCCATAATTGCATCATAAATGCCGCGAGAAATGGGGCTTCAGTTTTGGGAGGAACACTTTACTTACATGGCGTTGATCCCAAGACTGGTAAGACCATATACAGCGAACCCTGTGACAGATGTAAGAGGGCGATTATAAATGCTGGTATCGCGAGGGTAGTGACTATAGATGAGAAGGGTAATTTAATTGAGTTTGACGTTAAAAAATGGATTGAGGAGGATACTAAAAAGTATCTAGAGAATTATCGTCTGGCTAAGGAGGGTAAGCTTAAGATATAATTCATTATACCTCTATCACCCTAGTTGAGGTAATTATATATCTATTCTTCATGATATGAAGCGGGACTTTAGTTAAGTAACTTGTATCACATATATCATACTCTTCTCTAGCATATATCTCAAGAATCTCTCCAGTCACGATATTATGGTCGCCAGACTCAATATCTTTCATCAACCGGCATTCAGCTACTACAACAGCCTCTGATATTATAGGTGCGTCTATCCTTCTAGCCCTTATAATATTTAATCCAGCTGCTGAAATCTTGTTATCAAAATCTCTGCCAGATACGGAGCCTAGAAAATGAATCTTATCTATATAATCTATAGTCAAGATATTTACACTAAATTCACCACTCTTTACAATCAATTCATATGTATATCTATTCCTCGCTATCGCTATAGCGATTACAGGAGGCTCTCTTGATACAGGGGTAACCCAGGATGCTGGCATCGCGCTCAACCTAGAACCATATCTAGCGGCTATGATTGCAACCGGCCTTGGATGTAGGATATATGTCCATTCCTTAAAATCTATATTCCTCCACATATGACCCACACAAAAATATATTATATAATCGATTTAACCTATTGTCTAAAGCCTACTTTGATCCTACTTTAATAGACGAACTTTATATTTATAATAATATTATGAGTGAAAAAATCCTTACATATGAAGAGGACTTTGAAAGACTCGGTAAAATGGATTTAAAGAAGCTGTTAGAGCTATTTATGATCCAGATTAAGAATATATGGAGGGTCGACGGCCTATATTTCCAAGGTATTGAGAAGAGGTTTGGAGTAGACTCTGCAGAAGAGATCGATAGGGAGACATGGTCTATACTAGCGAAGATAGAGGCTCGAGACTTGAAGAAATTATATAGTATAGAGGAGATACGCAATATAAGGGAGTTCATGGAGTTATTACTGAATACAAGCTGGGCGATATACCAAAGTAAGAAGAGTTATTATATTGACGAGGAGAATGGCATAGGCGTATTTAAAGTCATCAGCTGTAGAGTCCAGGAGGCTAGGATTAAAAAAGGTTTAGGAGTATTTCCATGTAAAAACGTTAGATATATATATCTCAGGTCATTCGCCGAGGCTGTAGACCCTAACATAGAAGTAGAGGTAGTTACATGTCCACCTGATGAAAAGCCTCCAGACTATTGGTGTGCATGGAGATTTAAACTTAAAAAAGTTTATAGATAGAATTTTATTATATATTATCTTTTAACATTGTAAAAAATAATCTTTATTTAGATTAATATAACTTTATAATTTATGTAAAGAAATGGAAGAAAAATATATATTGTCATTCGATATAGGTACTACTACAATTAAATCTGGTCTTGTAGATGCATCGGATTTCAGTGTTAAGTATAAGAAGTCTATTGAAGCCGAAATTATGTATCCTAGACCTGGTTGGGCGGAGATAGATCCACATGCATTATGGAACCAGATACTGGATTTATCCCAATCAATTATCGCTGAGAGTAAAGTGGATACGAATAATGTTCTCGGATTAATATATACTGCGCATATGGCTGGAGTAATTCCTATAGATAAGGTTGGGAATCCCCTGATGAATATGATAATATGGCTTGATGAGAGGGCGGCTGGATTACCCCGGGATATATGGGTAGGCTTCCCTAAATTAGCTGGATATAATTTATTTAAGTTGATTAGCTTCCTTAGGGTTACGGGTGGAGCGCCTAGTAAGACTGGGAAAGACCCTATATCAAAAATACTTTGGATTAGAAAGAATGAACCGGATGTATATAATAATGCGAGGTATTTCCTTGATGTAAAGGGGTTTCTAATATATAAGTCGACTGGGAATGCCGTGACTAGTCACGATGAGGCTAGTTTGACATGGCTTGCAGACACTAGATACGGGGAAGCAGTATGGTATAAACCCTTCTTCAAGAAATATAACCTAGATGTAAATACGTTTCCAAAGATTTTGGATTCAACCGCGGTAGCAGGTAGATTGACTCGAGAAGCATCGAGTGAATTAAATCTTCCAGAGAATCTACCTGTAATAGTGGGTTCTGGAGACCTAACCTCCGCAGCAGTAGGGTCTGGAGCTATTAAAGAAGGTGAACCACATATATACATAGGTACAAGCGACTGGATAGCGGCACATATCAAGAGTAGGAAGGTAGATGTATTTCATTACATAGGGAGTCTATTCAGCGGTATACCGAGGAGATATCTATTAATTGCTGAGCAAGAGGTTGCAGCCGGTGCATTAGAGTGGGCTATGGATATCCTTGGAATAGGGAAGGGGGACTATAATAAAGTTAGAGAGCTTGTAGAGTCGACTCCAGTAGGTTCAAATAACCTGGTATTCTTCCCATGGCTATACGGGGAGCGTTCCCCTATCGACGACCCGTATGTTAGAGGCGTATTGATGAACTTCAGCTTCACACACAGCAAGGGAGATATACTTAGATCTATTATGGAGGGAGTGGCATACAATATAAGATGGGCCTATAACTACTTTGAGAAGCTAGTAGGTAAATGGGATTTAATTACGATAGTCGGTGGAGGAGCATTATTCGATGTATGGTGCCAGGTAGTATCGGATGTACTAGGGATAAATCTGAAGAGGATTAAAGACCCACACGACGCTGGATTAAGGGGGATAGCGACTATAGCGGCTGTAGGACTAGGCATATATAAGTCGTTTGAGGATGCGGTAAGTAGATATAAAGTAGATAAGATATTCAAACCCATAGAAGAGAATAACAAGACTTACTCGAAGCTATACGATAGGTATATTGAATTCTATAAGAAGAATAAGAAAATATTCAGACACTTGAACCTACATCAGCATATCATGTAAATTAATTTTATTTATATGCTTATACATATATATGATTAGGTGTTTTTATGTCTAGACGTACAACTATAATCTTGGATGATGATGTATATAAGATGCTGGTGAAAGAAAGTATTGAAAGATACGGCACCGCAAAGGCGATATCTAGGGTAATAAATGAGCTATTGAGGGAAAAATTGAGCGGGAGGGAGGATATCATTCAACTACTATATTCTAAGAAGATAGCTAAAGTTAGTTGGGAGGAGTTCGAGGAATTTAGGAGGAAGCTGAGTAAGAGGTTCGAAGAATCATGATTATAGATACAATGTACCTCTTTCCATTAATCGGCGTAGATATTAAAGACGACTTACTCAAGGCAATATATGAAAATAGAGTTAAAATTAAGTTGAGTATCAATGATATAAAGATTAATCTGATATCACTTTTCGAGCTTCAGGCTAAGGCTTCGAAATTAAATATCCCTCCTAAATATGTTACACGAGGATTAAGGGTCATACTCAAGAGATTCGATGTAATACCATTCTATAGAGATGATATTATAGAGGTTGCACACGAAGTAAATAAAATTCTAAGAGACTATATAGACTCCATAATCATATCGACAGGGATCTCATTAAAGGAAAATCTTATAACCCAAGACTCTATAATAATCAGAAATAGAGAGATATTAGCTGAAAAATACGGGATAAAGATATATAGATACGAGGATATAGCTACAAAATAACAGTAAGTAAAAAAGCTTAGATCTACATGACAATAATGTAATCAACCTAATAATAAATTAGAAATAGTCAATATAATACTAATTTGCAAATTCATGGAAAAAATTGTAACCTCTAAGTTACAATTAGAGGCATTAATTCACTATTGTCCATGTCTTTTTATTGTGATATGCCCTATCCTGTATCTTCTTTTAACTTTATGTCCAATCCTGTACCTCTTATTATTCATCAGATAATTTATTATGAAGCCGTATATATAAGATGTATATATCCATATCTCTACCGTAATAGATTTATGAAGATTTAGGATACTAGACTGGTTCTAATCAATAATTTTAATCTTCGGTAGCTAAAGTTCTGTTCCTCATCCTTTTCATCATTGGTTAGTGGGCGACTAGAATATCTAAAAGCTTGATGATATACTGTATGTACGTATTATCTGGTTAAAATGTGTAAGTTGGGTAATAGTTTTTCTCTGCCAGCTTAACTGGTTATTTTTAAACTTTATATTGGTTTCTATTCTTGAATTACTTTTATATCAGGAAGTTTCTTGAAGTGTTTATCGAATGTATAGATTTCCTTGATGTTATACTGTTTCATCTTTATGTAGGCTATTGCATCATTAATACTTATTTTATATTTATCTGAGATGTAGATAGCTTCTTCAATGTCTCTTCTACTTACATCTACAATCTTTATATTGTTTAGTAATAATAATTTGGCTAGTAACTCAATACTTGTTTTAAGCCCTAGTCTTGACTCAATTATATTCACTATTTCACCTATATGGATTACGCTAATTAGTATCTTCTCACTACCGCTATCTATCCTCATAATTATATTTTTAGCCTTCTCCTTAACCCTAGATTCTACTTCAGTTAGTCTTCTCTTAGGCTTGAGATAAGCATGGAGAAATACACTTGAATCTAAGAATCTCATTATAGACACTACCTATTGAGGGCTTCCCTTAGCTTATGAGTATCTGTAAAATCCTCTACATCATCAATAACTATTTTATCGAATAACATTGTTAATCTAATAGGTTTAATAGGCTTAAGCCTTATCTCGCCATTAACCTCCTCTATGAGAAATATATCGGATTTAATCCTCCTCCTTATATAGGCAGGAATAAGTATACGACCCTGTCTATCCATAATCACTATACTCATGTAATACACCATAAATAAATTATCTACCAAAATATAAAAATCACCATATCTAAAAATATGGATACAATATTCATTACTTAAGCATAGATAAGTATATTCTAACTACCACATATAGTCGTGCCGTTGTTTTTTCATATAATAGATAATCAAACTCTGTGAAATTATAGTAATTAGATATCTTTTTTCTAAGTTATTAGTTCCTCTATTCTTCTCTTAATCTGCTTAACACCCTTTACTCCAGCTCTATCCATGGTTAGTAAATACTCCTCAATCTTCTCTCTATCACATATCTGTAGTAAATTACCTGATATTTCATCTATAAATGGGTAGTTAAAATATATCATATCTATTAGTGTCTTCTCGGGATCGGATACTTTAACAAAGTTTTCATCTACCGCTATATATTCATAACCAAAGTACATCTTATTAGAGATCCTCCTTACAATTACCTTATAATCACCTATTAATCTCTCACCGCATCTAACTGAGAGCCCCGCTAAAGGAGTTAAAATAGTTATATTAACAGCTTTGTCCCAGGCTCCATGCACTAAGGCCGCGCTCCCTAATCCTAGATATGCTTTGACAAGTAAGTTAACTAGCAGATAAGGGGATTTTTTAAATGAGTACCACCCCTTCTTAAGCTCAATGATCTCTCCCTTCTTAAGGAGATTAGATATAAATACTTTAGCATAGCCCCTTCCCATCCTAGATTCAACGATTTTAAAGCTGAAGAAATCCGCTTTTCTAAGGGTCTTCACGAAATCATCGTACTTAATCCGTGGCATATCTAACCACCTTCTCCCTAATACTCTCAAAGCTAGGTGTCTTACCAAGTAGAATAAGCTCTCTCAATCCACCGAAGTCACTCGGTTCGGTCTCCAGCTTAGGAAGAAGCTTCTTCAAGTCTCCCTTTATCTTATCTATGTCACAGAAATCTAGTAGGTAATAGATATCATATAAGTCCCTGGACTTCATCCTATTTAAATATGCATTCACCTTCTCCTTTACAAGATCCTCGGGAGACAGTGTTTTTACTACGATGGATGTACCGTCAGTCAACCAATAATCCCTCTCTATTACATCCAAACTTCTAAAGAATGGTGTTATCCCAATATCTATTTCCTCAACACTCTTAACTCTTATATAGGCTACATTAGATGAAGTTATTTTATATCTTGTTAATTTAAGTATCTTCAATTTATTGAAATAGCTTATTATATCAGCTGGTCTCGAATAATATATATCTATATCAAATGAAAATCTTTTACTACCATATACACGCCATATCGCAGTTCCTCCATGTAGCACATAATCAAATTTCTTTGATAATTCGATAATCACTAAATCCTGTAGCTCCGCTATCCTCAGGAATCTACCTTTGAGTATCTTGATTAGAGGGATCTTCATGCAATTATTATAGACTAGGGTTATATTTAAATATAACCCTAGTCTATAATATCGTGATTTGAAGATTATAATAATTAGATATGAAGCATACTTATAATATTATACTTTTAATGAGTCATTATTCTGGTGTAAAGATTTTTAAATTATTTCCAAAGGCTCCTTACTTGATTACTCCTCATCTAGAGAAGTTTGCAGGGAGGGATTTTCCGACACCGTCATTGTATATAGATGGATCATGTAGGAGAATTTTATATGTTGATGGTATATATATCCCGTATAAAGTATTTATTTTATCTGAGGGGGAAGAGCCTATACTTGAGGTTAAGCTCTTTATCGACGATTATAATCTTGCTTCTAAGGCTTTGAATATAGTTAGAGAGATTTATAGAGTCGATTTTGATTATCTAAAGTTTCTGGAGAAGTGTAGGGTTGATGGGAGACTATATCATCTGGCTAGGAAGTACTATGGTTTGAGGCCTACTAGGGTATTAGATATTTATGAGGCGTTGGTAGATAGTATTATAGAGCAGAATATATCACTTAACCTAGCTATGAGGATCAAGGGAAAGTTTGTTAGGCTATACGGTGTTAGAGCCTTCATTAACGATGAGGAGTACTATTCATTTCCACCACCTAACGTTATATCTGGTTTATATGGATTACATTACTATGATAAGGGGTATAGGAAGGTGGACTGCTGAAATTAGTGTAGCCAAGGTATCTAAGAAATTCTTTGTAGGTCCATTTGGGGATCTAGCTGTTAAAAGAGGGTTTAAAAGGGTGTTGGGAATCGAGGATAAATGTGATATGAAAAAGATTCTAAGAGACTTAAGCGAGTATACTGGCTTAATCCTATATTTATTGGCGTTAGAGGGGCATAGGAGAAGATAGATTTAACTATGTAATACCTATTTTATTTACATATAAGGCGGCTTCGCTAAATATTCTCTTTAGCTGAATAACTCATTTATAATTAGTTTGAATACATACTCGACGATCTCTGGCGGTAATTCTCTGAGCAACATGTTTATAAATGACATTTCTCCCGATATTGTTTTAGTAGATATACCGAGCATCTGCATTAGAATGGGGAGTTCCCTCTTTAATTCCTCTACAGACTTCTCTAGAATTCCAGTCTGTCTAATGAAGCCCTCTACAGGCGGCTTAGGCTTATTCGAGACTTCATCCCGAGCCTCCTTTAAATCCTTTAAAAACCTCTCTGATAGCTCGTCATGTATAGGGCTTATCGTCAGATGTATACTAGCCGGGAATCCTAAGTATTTAGAACCTGGCTGAACCTGTATATACCACCCCCTCTTCTTCATCTCATCAGATAATAGGGAGATCTCCACATCATCTGACGTGAATGCCGCTATACTAGATTCAGGCTTACCAACTATCTTAAACCCTAATTTCTCCAGGCCATTTAAAATCTTTCTCTTTGCACTCAAGATCTTCTTAGCTAATGCTAAATACCCATCCATACCGAGGTAATTCAATACAGCCCATGACGCGGCTAAGGGACCAGCTGATCTACTTGATAATAAGGTGGTGTTTACTAATGGATATCCTGGCCAGCTTGCATTTACATATATTTGATGGAGCCTATACTCCTTAGACTTATATAATATGATTGAGGCGCCTTTCGATACATATCCATACTTATGTAAATCCGCGGATAAGGATGTTACGCCGTCAAGCTCAAAATCGAATTTAGGTATATCTTCACCAAGCATCTTGAAGAATGGTAGGACGAAGCCTCCTATACATGCATCTACATGAAGCCACTTACCTTTATCTGAGGCTATCTCGCTTAACCACTCAATATCATCTATACTACCATATGGATAATTGGGTGCTGAACCAACTATCATAACCGTCTTCTCACTAGTTAACTCATTAACCTTATCTACATCGACTTTATATTCATTCGGATCGACTGGCGCCACCCTCATCTTCAGCCCAAGTAGATGAGCCGACTTATAAAATGCTGGATGGCCTGTAGCAGGTATTATAACCTCAGGGGTATTAACCCTACCTTCTACGCTATAGAAGTAGTCTCTAGCCGCTTTCATAGCTATGAAGATGCTTTCCGTACCTCCATATGTGAAACTACCTACAACATCCTTCGACGCATGGAATAATGAGGCCACCATAGATACGACTTGATTCTCCAGCTCAAGTACACTCGGGTAGACGGTGAAATTCAGCATCGTTTTATCTATATACATCTTAAAAGCTTCTTTAGATACTTCATACAGTTCGTCGATTCCAGTCTCATAGAAGTGGGCGAATAATCTACCTCCCCTAGGGTTTAAATCCATTTTAGAGTATTCCATCAGCTTCTTCAGTATAGAATCCTTATCAAGAGGTTTATCCGGGATTTTAACCATATATAAGCACCAAATAAGGATTTTATAAAATTCGATATTTAATTATGTCACTCTAGCTGGATATAGGCGTCTACAGTTGTAATATTTTACATATAATGGCTTTAGCCTCTTCAAAAGTCTTAAAGTCTACACCTATCTGAAGAAAATGGATCTTACCTATATTTCTATAGATATCGTCGATATGAATCGTAAGGTCATCAATATATATAATATCGTTTAAATTAATTTTTAATCCCTTCTCCGACTCTATCTTCCTTATAAGCTTCATTATCATAATATCCTTTCTCCTAGTATTCTCGACCGTAATATAGTCAAAATATTTCACTACGTCGAAGGCTTTGAGGGCTGATAATGCCTTCTCAGGTATATTCCATGATAGGGTGGAGACTATAGCTCCATTCTCCCTAGCCCATTTAACAACTTTAATCATCTCCCGATTCAACTTCACTGTGATATTATTTGAATCCGCTATCACATCATCACTAATCCTTCTAAATGGAGGGTCTAGAGTAGAGATGTCTTTATGATCCCATAGCGTACCATCAAGATCTACGAGTAAAAGCCATCTCCTCATCTCTATGAATCTAAATTATCTCAAGAGATATATTTTAAATTCTTACACTGTAAATAATTGTAAATAATTTATTTTCATGAGTAAATTAATGTATCTTTAAATTAATTTACCGACGCTATTGTATAACGGGGATTTCTCCAAATCTTTTTATATACACCTTACTTTCACCCGGATTAACAGGGATTATACGGCTTCCCAAACTCCTCGCCTTAGTATGTGCTATCGAGTCCATATCCTTCAAGATCTTTATTATTAAGTTTTTAATTCTAGGGACGGCTGTCATATCGAGGCCAGCTACGCACACTGATGATAACCCGATTAGAGTCTCTAGTTTTATACTTTCCTCCTTAACCCTCTCTTTAAGAAGATTGTCTTCACCGACTGGAAGCATAACTTCATTATAGCCAAATTCCCTCACCCTACTCTCTTCGATTATATACCTTATTTTTCTATTAATCTCAAATACACCTGAATAACTCCCAACATCACCTAGCTTAATTCTACTATACTCTTCAATAACGTTACATACACTCTCATCCATCCATGGGGATAGTGAATAGTCTATACCTAGAAATAAATCACTGTACCCTGAAATCTTCTCCTTCAACCTACTTAGATATTCGAAGATTGTATAATCGTTCTTTAAGAATTTCTTAAATAGATCCACATACCTAAGAGCGATAGAAAAGCCGTATCTATTCTCTATATTTGCAGTATTAGGGAAGTATGGGGTCTCGATAAATCT
>Ga0190367_1000757_pt1 | contig 21226 bp, 27 predicted proteins | sample 4872181011_MG_FD_171838 | JGI IMG/M metagenome (GOLD analysis project Ga0190367, IMG submission 171838) | Hydrothermal vent microbial mat bacterial communities from Southern Trench, Guaymas Basin, Mexico - 4872-18-10-11_MG | ecosystem: Environmental > Aquatic > Marine > Hydrothermal vents >...
ATGAAAATAGCAATAATAGGAGACATACATTTCCCAGATAGAGCTGATGACTTACCTACGGATTTTTTAACCAGAATAAAAGAAGAAAAGCCAGATCTTCTAATTTACACTGGAGATCTTACTTCTGAGAAAACTTTGGAAGTATTAAAGTCGTTAGAGATTCCTTTAGTAATTGTTGAAGGGAATGTTGACTATCTTAGCTTTCCAAAAAAAGAAATTATAGAAAGAGATTGGGCAAAAATACTAGTTTTTCATAGTACTGAAGTTTATCCTAGAGGAGATTTGGAAAAAATTTATAAAATTGCAAAAAAAGAAAACTGCAACGTAGTTATATTTGGCCATACCCATTTACCTCTTTTTACTTTCTGGAAGGATATTTTCTTTATAAATCCTGGATCAGCTACTGGAGCCTACTCTGGGGAGGGAGTACTCCCTCCAAGATCCTTCTGTATTTTGGAGATAAATAAAAATGGCCTGAAAATATCTTTCGAGGTGATTAGGAAATGGAAATAATAGAACTGAGGGAAAGGAAGGTTTTAAAAGTAAAATTAGATGGAAGAAAGAAAATTGGGGAGGTATTAAAGGAAATTGGGATTTTACCATCCCTTTATGTAATACTCAGGAATGGGAAAATAATAACTGAAGAGGATGTTGTCGAAGAAGAAGATAAGATAGAACTTTTCCCCGTTACGAAGTTTAGGCTTAGATATTTCCTATGAAATGTTCTTTTTGCTCCAAAAAAGCTATTTACTATGCAAAGTATAATCAGAATTTTTACTGTAAAAGACACTTTGAGGATTTTATAAAAGAAAAAGTCCTAAAAACAATTCAAAGGTTTAAATTGGCTAGAAAAGGTGAAAAAATAGGGATTAGCCTTTCTGGAGGGAAAGACTCAACAACCTGCTTGCTAATTCTTAAAGAAATCGGGAGATATAAAATAAAAGGGTTGAATCTTGAAGAAGGAATAGGAAAATATGAAGAATATTTAAAGAAGTTTATTAAGGAAATAGAAAGAAGGGAAGGAATCGATGTTGCTAGGATTTCATTCAGAGAGTTCTTTGGTAAAACTTTGGATGAAATGGTAGCCATAGCTAAAAAGAAAAAATTGCCTTATAGTGCGTGTTCTATTTGTGGGGTTCTTAGAAGGTATTTAATTAATTTTTTAGCAAAAAAAGAGAGGGTAAATAAAATCGCTACCGGACATACTTTGAATGATGAGGTTCAAACCTTCTTTATGGACCTTTCCTCAAATAATATAAAACCTCTAACCAGATTAGGTCCAAGGACTGGGGTTTGGAGGATACGGGGTTTTGTTCAAAGAATAAAGCCATTATTTTTTGTCTATGAGAAAGAAAGCACAACCTATATCCTAAGCAAGGGATACAGGCCTCCATTAAACCTTTGTCCCTATGCTCCGCTCGGATATAGATGGAAAATAAGATTAGCACTTTACAAATATGAAGAAAAGAATCCTGGTTTCCATTTGAAAATTGGAGAATTTATTGCTAGGTTTCAAAGAAAATTCAGGAAAAAACCAAAAATTAGGAAATGTGAAATATGTGGACAACCCACTAACAGAGAAATATGCAAGGCATGTGAAATATTAGCAAGATTAGGTATCTATTAGGATTTCTTTCTTTTGCTCTCAATTTTCTTTTTAATCAAATCTATTTCTTTCCATATTGCCTTTATTTCATTTCCTATTCTATCTACCTCATCTTCTAGTATTTTTAACATCCTAAGAACCTCTTTCAGTACTTCTTTCTTTATTTTCTCTCCCATGCTCTCCAGTAGCTCAAGCAGGCTTTCAAGTTTTCCGAGCGGTTAATCCACTCACAAAGAGTTGTTGCCTCCCTTACTTCAATTTTTTCCTCAACTCTATCTTTAAAATCATAATAACAGCAAATTTGGGGCCCTCTTATCAAACAAAGCATAGTTTCTATTGGATCTTTTTTATAAAGCAAATAAACTTTTGAAGTGTTAGTACTGGAGATATTAGAAGGGCAATTTTCCGAAATATTCTCAAGCTCATCTTTTTGGGTTTCTGCTAAGATTTTCAGGAATCTAGAATAGTAGGTATATAAGTAATAATTCACTATTTGCTCATAGGCCCCTCCAGAGATAGGTAGGAAGTAAATAATTATGAGCAGAATTATCCAAAAAAGAAGGATATAAATTACCTCCAAATCTAACACCTATAAAGCATACCATAATTGCTATTATTAATAAGTACTGGCAAGCCTATGCAGTATTGGGATTTATTTTCAGGTAACCTTTCTCCCTTGGTTAAATCTAATAGAATAAATGGCTTATTAACTGAAGAGTTTATTCTTAAAACATTCCCAGTATCTTTATAGCACTCAAGTTCTATGCTAGTGATGTTCCATCTAAATTCAACCATTTCAGCTATTTCTAAGAAGTAGTGGCTCAATTTTAGTTCTAGAATAAAAATTGTTAGAAAAACGAGGAAAAATAAAAATACCAGTTCAATGTACCTCTCTAACATCTAAACATGCACCATTTCTGGATATAGCAACCTTGTCCCCGTTGTTAAGCTGAAAGGAAGAGCAGAGAGCAGGAACCTTGCACTCTAATGTATCAAAAGAAATTTTATTGGCCTCTCCAGCAATTGGAATTCCAACCTCCTTTGTTACATTTCCTTCCTTTATGTACACATCCCAAAGTAAGGTGCAAAATAAGGAAAACTCCAAATTATTTTTTGCCCGCTCCAGTGCCCTTAACAAATTATAAGAATATAAAATAAGGTAAATCAGAATAACAAAATAAAGAGTATCTACTAGATATCTGAATAGCATATTCAGGAATAATAAACAATATTTGTTTTATTCTCTTCTGGAGCGGCATAGGCAAATGTAATGAGATAAGAATTCCCTTCAGAAAAATTTCCATTTACCCTTATTAAGGTTATGTTTATCTCTGAGAGGTTAATTATGGCCAATTTCCCATCACATCCAAATTTTATGGTATTATTATCAGTATTAAATTTTAACTCACACTTCTTTGGGATCTTTACTCTTTCTTGAAAAAAAGATGGTTTATCAGATATTTGCTTTGTTTGTGACATTTTAATGCATATCTTTTCTACTGATTTATAGAAGTCAATTATTTCTTTATCTCTTAGAAAAGAAGATATTAAAAATATTGAAAGAAAAGAGATTAGACCCATAGATAACGTAAGGATAAGGTATCTTGCTACCTCTTCTTCCATGCAAGAATTATATAGTTTCGTTAATTCTTTGCGCTATTTTTTGAGATGCATTAGTTACTGCTCCAGAAATATTTCCAACCGAATAGCCTACCTGGGTCCTTACAGTAGTAAAGTAGTAAAGCAACAATGAGATTGCAAGAACCGCCGCTAGGGCTATTATTATATATTTAAGAGGCAAGGCCTCTACCCCTCTCATCCCACACCCCTTAATGCTATGGTTATAATTGTAAAAAGAAGTGATGTAATTAAAACCCCTTTGCCCACTTCAATCTTACTTGAAGGAACTTCTCCCTTTTCTAAATAAGTGGCTAAATCTAGCATAAGATATGATATAAAAATAATATAAAAGTGCAACAGTAAAGAAAGTAAGTACATTTCTTTCTTTTCCATTGCTGTGCCTATAGATGGGAAGAATATTGGAAGTTGGACTTCCCTTATCATTGAATAGCTCTTATGATAAACCGAGAAAATCATGAAACTAATCTTTATAACTAGGGCTCCTAGGAAAGGTAAAATAAAAATTGCAGTAAATTTAAGACTATTTGCTATTGAATAGACCTTCTTAATTATTTCCTCCTTTACTTCACCAATTGTCCTTAAAATCTCTCTAAAAGTTCGGCAGAATGAAGTTATTACTTCTTTTCCTTTTTCCCTAAAGTCAAGGATCCTTTTTAAGGCTATAGAGAAGTTTTTTGATTCTATTTTTTCTGTATTTAAATTTTCTTCTTCCAAAACCTTTCTTAATGCCAACTCTGGGCTCATACCCATCTTTAAGTAACTTTCCATTCCCTGCAAGAAGGTAATAAGCTTCTCGTTCTCTTCTTTTACTTTCTTTTCTACTCTCAAAGCTGGCCGGTATTTAGAGTTAAGATAGAGAAAAATAAGGATAGAGAATGAAATGGGAATAAAATCCAAACCTATCAAATCTAAGATTTTAATCTTAACAAATATCCCAAAATAAGAAAAGGAAAATAATATACTCGGAAATGAGATGGCAATAGGAATCACAAGCAATGTTTTATTGAATTTCCCCCTTTTTTCAATTTTCTCAGTTATTTGTCTTGCCTCATGCTTAAGATTGCTTGAGAGGACTAAGGACAAAAATCCTACAACTATAAAAAAGATAAGCAAAATAAGATATTTCGTAGCCCCTTTTACTATTAGAAAAATTACTGGATAGGAAGAGATTAAGATCAAAGGTACAACACATGAGCATAAGAAGAGAAGAACGATTTGAAAGTAAAGTTTTCCAATTCCTTTTATTTTTTCCTTTCTAACCCTTTCCATAAAAATTCTAAATCCTTCTTTAATTACTTCCGATTTTCTCCTTCTTCCAGCTTTAAAACTTAGATTTATAAAATCAAAATAGGGAGCAAGATCAGGATCATCTATTAGTATCCTCTCCCTCCCTTCCTCCTTTCTTTTTGAAATCTCTTTATGAAGCTTAGCTATTATTGAATTTTCTGAAAAAAATTTTCTACAATCCTCAAAACTTTTTTCAAAATTATGGGTAGTAGAATAGCTTGCTGAGAGGGCTGAAAGAAAATAGGGAAGCTCTTCAAATTCTTCAGCCATTTTTCGATGATAAAGTATCTTTGGATATTCGGAAAGGAAGAAAGGATAAACATAAAGGATCAATAGAATTGGGATTGATACTAGTTTAAGAAATATTATAAGGAAGGGTGTTAAGATCAATGCAATAAGAATGGAAGAGAAGTATTTTGATAGGACTTCTTCACAATTTAATTGATAAAATTTACATGCCAATCTAAGTTCCTTAGATCCTCTTTTTATCTTAAAGATTTTTGGCGTTATTCTTAGAAAGAACTTATAGATTTTAAGGCTCAATCTCAATCACTCTTCCATTAGCCAATGCAAAGCAATTTTTTCCAATTTCATATCCTTCTTCCAAAGCCAATTCTAGCGCGTGGGCTTGTTTTTCTATCCCTGCGTGAGTCGGAATGAAATATTCTGGATTAGTGATCCTGATTAAATCCCTTAGATCTTCCTTAGCGGCATGGCCTGAAACATGAATGTCTTTCAATATTCTTGCTCCTTTTTCTTTTAATTTAGATTCTAATAAATACCTATTAGCTGCATTTATCGGTGAGGGAATTATTCTATTGCAGAAGATCACATGATCCTCTTTGGAAAAGTTAAAATGAAAGGTTCCTTCAGCAATTCTTCTTAAGATAGATCCTTTTTCTCCCTGACCACCAGTACAAATAATCGTATAATATTCCCTATTTTTCCCGACCTCATCCAGAACCTTTTTTATGCTTTTTTCCTTTCTATACATCCTTATTCCTTTTAGATTAACAAAATTCAACTCTTCAGCAGCCCTCATATACTTCAAGAGACTCCTTCCTAGCAGAATGGGTTCTCTTCCAAATTGGAATGATAGATCTATCATCCATTTAATTCTTGCTATGTGGGATGAGAAAGTTGTAAGAAATACCGCTCCAGCATCGATTCTGGAGAAAACGTCCTCAAGCATTTTGTAGGCTATTATCTCAGAAGGAGTTCTCCTTTCTTCATCACATCTTAAACAATCTGAAATAAGGACCTTTACTTCATATTCTTTTAGTTCTTTATAAGAAATTCTTTTCCCTAACATAGGATAAGGATCAAATTTCCAATCATTTGCATAAAGAACATTTCCTTCCGGTGTTTGAAGAAAGATCATTACTGTTTGGGGAATTGAATGGGCCGCTTGAATAAAATTCACCTCAATATTTTCTGATATCTTATAAGAACTTCCCGGATTTATTCTAATAATTGGATTATTTATCTGTTGGAGGTACTCGTCTTTCTTCATTAGAGAATAAACAAAAGGGGTTGTAATGATTGGGCAATTATAATGCCTAGCTATCCAATAAACGGCGAAATAATGGTCCATATGGCCGTGAGACAAAATTATTGCCTTAACCTCCTTATCTCTTAAGATACTATCGTCGGGTATTACACCCAAGTGGATCAATTCCTCATCCTTAGCAAAAGATCTTTCTTCTTCAGTCATTTCACTCCATCTTTCTACTTCAATCCCACAATCCAAAATTATTACTTCGTTTTCTACTTCTACTGCTGTCATGTTTCCTTCTACTCTAGAGTAACCTCCAATAGCGTAGATTTTCATCCTATCACCCTTAGGACCTTTTCAGCTATCTTTTTATCTAGCCCAATCATCCTAATAGCTCTTATTATTTTTCTATTTTCCCATCCTTCTTTCTTTAAATAGGTGATCAAAGCTATTGTAATTTGCTTTATACTCCTTTCTCTTCTTTTTTTCACCTTTTGTTTAACTTTCTCATAGGAGTAAGAAAAAGAAAAAGTTAAAAATCTAGAAAAGATAGTAGAAAAAAAGCTTAGCACAAATAAGTAAAAATATAGATACCTATCCGCTCCGGGCAGATAGTAAGTCTTTTGAACAATCAAAGAAAAAATTACTACTAAAAGAATCAATGATATAACGTTTTGATATAGATTTGCTTTTGGTCTAAATAAGAATTCGGCGATTAATATCCCAGCTATGATTGTTAAGCTCTCAATTACCATTTTATAGGTAGGAAATACTGGGAAATAGTTCTTTCCGTTTTCCAAGCCTCAATGAGAAATAGGATAATGAAACCTATTAGAAGCAAAAGTAGAAGCACACCTAATATGGACATGCATAAGAAGGGGGAGATGCCAGAAAAATTTTTAATAAAGAAGAATAAAAGTATTCTCCCTTTTTTTACTCCTTATGATTCTGAATTTTTCCCTCCAGAAGGTGAAATTATAGAAGAGTATTCCATTGATAAAGCTAGGGTCAAAATAGTTAAACAAAAAGACTTAGAGAGATATTTTTACTTTTTAGATCCTCCAGAATTTCATTTAAAGACTTCTGAGATAAAAAACATACTATTAGAGTTTTTAGGGAAAAAACCCATAGAGTCTGAAATAACAAAGAGATATAGGGATGGACTAGGAATTTTAGAGATATTTTTCAAGGACGAAAATTTAGAAGATGTCTTTATAGACTCAAAAAATCCCAGAGTGTACGTTTATCATAAAAAATATGGTTTAATGGACACAAACATTATTTTCAACGAGAAAGATTTAAAAAGAATAGCAATAAAGCTAAGAGAGATATCTGGAAGACCATTTGACGAAGGAATTCCTATTATTCATTTATCTATTGGAAAAGTTAGAGTCGTTGGCATAAGATATCCGTTCTCCTTTTCTGGAATAGGCTATGCCTTTAGAATTCACGAAAAGAAAGCCTGGACAATCCCAAAATTAATAGATAAGAAGATGTTTGATTTAAAAACTGGAGCGCTAATGAGTCTTTTGGTTGAATCCTTTTCCACGATTCTAATAACTGGACCAAGGGGTGCTGGAAAAACATCATTGCTTTCTGCACTTCTGTTTGAAGTGCCAAAAACGGAAAGAATAATTATCATAGAAGATACAGCTGAATTACCTATTAGCGAAATGATCAGAGCTGGATATAGAGTAGAGCATGTAAGAATATCTGCTTGGGAATCCGAATATGAAATGAGCGCGGAGGATGCTTTTAGAGCAAGTTTGAGATTGGGAGAAAGTTTTCTAGTTGTCGGTGAAGTAAGAGGGCCAGAGACAAAAGTGTTGTTCGAGGCTATGAGGGTTGGAGCTGCTGGAAATACAGTAATGGGAACAATTCATGGAGCTTCAGCTGAAGATGTATATGATCGGATAGTTAATGAAATAGGTGTTCCTCCAGCCTCATTTAAAGCAACCGATTTTATCATCTCAGTAAATAGATTAAGAGCTGGAAGTGTTATAAAAAAGATAAGGCGTTTAATTGAAATTAAAGAGGTTAAAAAGAATTGGGTAAAAAGCCCAGTCCTGGAGAAAGGCTTCTTGGATATATGCAAATATGATAGGAAAAAGGACTCATGGAAAATATTGAATTTAGAAGAGTCCGATGCTATAGAAAGAATTCTTTTCAAAAACGGATGGGAGTTTAGAGAATTTCTTACTGAATTAGATGTCAGGAAAAAATTTCTTAGAGCGTGTATAAAAAAGAAGATCCTGGAACCAGTCTCATACTCGAAAGTAAAATCTCTTTATTATTCATTAGTAGAAGAAGGCCATTCTGGAGTGGAGGCTCTAAATTTAATCTTTAAGTCTAAAATGGATGTGTTAAAGAAACTATTGGAGAAATGATAGAAGAAGGCGGAATAAAATTATGCCTAAAAAACATTGAAATAACAAAGAAAGCTGAAACTTTCTATAATCCTGAAAAAAAGATAGATAGGGATATCTCGATAGAGCTGTTAAGGGAACTTGGGATGGTTCGATTTAAAATGCTGGATTTGTTGGCCGGAAGCGGAATATATTCCTTGAGAATTGCAAAGGAGTTATCACCATCTTTGATCATAATGAACGACCTAAATCCAAAGGCTGTAGAGACTATTAAAAGGAATATAGAAATAAACAAAGATAAAATAAGACCTTCAACAGAGATTGAAGTTACATGTCAGGATGCTAGAACTTTTTCCTATCCAGAAAAATTCGATTACATAGACATAGATCCTTTTGGCTCTCCAGTTCCTTATCTCCCCGCAGCTTTCGTTAATTTAAAAAGACACGGTGTAATTTCTATAACTTCTACTGATATCGGATGCTTAATTGGAAAATATCCATTGGCGTGCAGGAGGAGATATGGGGCTTCTGTTTTGAGATGTTTTGAGGAAAAAGAGCTAGGAATAAGAGTTCTAATAAAAAGATTTGCAGAAATAGCCTCGATGTATGATTATGGGATAAAAAAAGTAATTTTGTCCTACTGGTACAAACATATTTTTAGAATATTTTTTGAGGTGAAAAAATCAAGAACACTAGCTTCAAGCAATTATGAAAAGATTCTTTTTTGCAAGTACTCAGAGAAAGAAGGATGGATATTTCTAGAAAAAAATTTAAATATGTGCTCGGGTCCTTTATGGACGGGAGAAATTTGGGATAAAAACTTTTTCCTTAAGATAGGCGGTTTATTTAAGAAACTATCTATAAAAGGAATATTAGGCAGAATAAGAGAAGAAGTAAAAATAAATACCGATATGAATATTTTCTACGACATTAGAAGATTTGTTCCAAAAGGAAAACCACTTCCAAAACTTAGAGAAATAATTGAAAAGACCAAAAAACCAGTGGCTCCAAGTATATTCTCAGCTACTGGAATACGAGCTGAAGCTGATTTTTGGGAGATAAAATCTTTAATGATGTAGCTTTTCTTTTAAGGGAATCCTAGCTTTTAGTACCCCAAGCGCTAATAAAGTTAGCACCATCGCTAATAGATATTCCTCCACACATACTAAGAGAGAAATCGCTACAGCAAACCATAGGGTAGCTGCTGTAGTTATCCCTATTACTTCTTCTCCAATTTTTTCTGGATGTTTTACAATTACTCCACCGCCAATAAATCCTATTCCAATAATAACAGAAGAAATTATTCTTGGTAAGTCACCAACAAATTTTTCTCCGATGTAAAAGAAAGTAAATACAGAAAGCGCCACAAGAATATGGGTGCCTATCCCAGCAGGCTTCCTTTTTGCTTCCCTCTCTAATCCTAATAGGCCAGTAAGAAATGTTAGCAAAAGAATTTGAAGAGGCCATTTTTCTAACATATATGTCAAGTGATAGAAAAATAGAAAAAATTAAAGAGATCTTACGAAAGGGAAAAGAAAAAAATTGTTTAATAAATCCTTCAGTATTACTAGCAATAATTGAAAATGAGTTTAAATGTCTTTGCAAAGTAAACACAGAATGTCCTTGCAATTTTGAGGAGGATCTAGTTAGGCTTGGAAGATGCTATTGCGGTTTATATATAAAAGGAAAGACAGAGTAGTATGAAGAGATTGTTTGTTAGCGTTTTAATTCTGTTGCTGTTACCAACACTCCTAGCACAGGAAGAGATAGCTCCAGCTAAGAGAGCAGTTTTCCCTGTAGGACTAAAGCTCGTTGGAAAAGGAATTGCAATTAAGAGAGAGAATCCAGAAGAATTTATCCCAGTGAAAATTGGTGTCGGGAGAGTAGCTGTTTGGTTACCACAACTAGAAGATATCGTAGAGGTTGATGTCGGAGTTTTATTTATAGGGCCAAAAAGGTTTTCGCTTAAGAACATGCAGATGGAACCTAATTACTTTTTTGCAGAAATTTACCGTAGAAGGATAAAAGTAGGAGAAATTACACTTAACTTAGAAAGAAAATATTGGCAATTAGTGTGGAAAGGAAATCTATTCATTAATGTTACTTTAGAAGAGTTCAATAAAACAGTTCAAGGAGATTTTATTGTTTACATACTTGAACCAAAGAAAGTATTCGTACCTCGCCCAATTCCAACTCTTCCTAGAGTAAGAGCCAGGATAGCCAGGAAAATAACAAAGATAAGGCATCACTTAGGAGTTTTAAGGAAGATAGCTGAATGTATAAAAGAACCAACAGGAAGAGGATGCAGGGCACTCTTTGAGAAGTGCTTAAGAAACGAGACAACCTGGTGCAGGAAACTTATAAATGCGTATTGCGAAAAAATAGGAGATCCAAGATGTAAAATCTTAATTAGGCCTCCAGTAAAACCACCTATTCCCGTTAATGTTACGCCTGTTAACGTTACAACAGGCAAACCATCAATAAAGATCAATATAACACCCGGAGCGGTGAGAATAGAAATCGAAAAAACAGTTCCTTTTTCTTCTTGGAGTATGACTATTATAGGAGGAAACCAAAGCAAGGAAGTTGACGTCTTAGATCTCCTAAGAAAGGGCATTTGTACTAGTCCACTAATGTATTATGGAAAAGAATTAATTTGTAACAAAACTCTGTTAGAGGAGGAAATTGGGATACCAGTAGAAAATGTTGTTGTTGAAATAGAGTGAGATAATGAATTGGGCCATACTAGCAGGAATTGCCGTCCTTATTCTTGTAGGCATTATTTACTACCTCTACTCTAGTGCACCTGCTCCCACACCAACACCTAAGCCAGCTCCTCCAACTCCCCCTCCAGCTCCTTCTCCAGAGAATGCTACAGAAGCTGCTGAGAAGGTGGCAGAGGAATATATTGAGAATATCACAGAAAATTTGACTGAAAGTATAGGAGAAGAGGAAATATCAGGACTTCTGGGCTAGTTCTTTGTGGCTTTTGTTTATATGTTTTATATATTTTTTCTGATTGGGAAATAATTTACCGCAGCGGGGGCACTGAAGGTATTTAAATCCATCTTTGTCTCTTATTACAACAGCTTTGAATTTAATTTTTCCCATATTTTCTCCCACTCCCTCTCGACCTTACTCCCCTTATATACTAAATTATTCTTAACTTTTTCATCAAAAGGTATAAATCCTAAATAATCAACCCCTAATTTATCTGCAATTTTTTTGAGGTATTTTTTCTCAGAAACAAAACACTCTATTACTCCATTTATATCTATTTTTTCATATTTTAACCAATTAAAAGCTCTCATCAAACGAAAACCTGCTTTTTCATTTGATTCATCTACATATACATTAATACATTTCAAAAATGCATTTATCTTGAGAAAATCTTCTGAAATTCCAACCGGAAAATTTATGAACATAAGATAAATTTTTCTTTGAACACAATCTTCTAGTATTTGTCTTATAGCAAAAAGGCGTTCTTTAACCCTCCAAATCTTAAAATTTAGGTTAATAAGGTCTTTCCATGTAATTACCCTCTTTGTATACTTCTTGAGGTCTAGAGGATTAAAAAAATCTAGATCTACCCCAATGTACTTTCTTCCCTCAGCTGATAAAAGAAGATTTAAAAATAAAGTTTTTTTGCCTACCTCCTGTTTAAGAGAAAAGAAATTTACTGCTAATATCTTTCCAATTTCCTCCAGCTTATCCTCTCTTTGTAAAGTCAACTCCATATTATTAATTTATTATGATACCTAATGGGATAAAGAAGATACTTGAAAAGCAAGGTTATAGGATAGTAGGTAAGCACTCGGCCGTAAAGGTTTGTTATTGGACAAAAAAAGCTATAAAAAGTGAAGACATTTGTTATAAATGCCAATTTTATGGCATCCAAACTCATAGATGTGTTCAGATGACGCCAGCCGTAATTTGGTGTAATCTTAGATGTGTATTCTGTTGGAGATCCAACGAACTTTATGCCGGAAGAGAAAAAATGAATTTCAAGGTGGATGAACCTTCCTTTATAGTCGAGGAATGTATAAAAGCACATAAAGAGCTAATCTCGGGTTTTGGTGGTCAAAGGTTGAATCCCAAAATATGGAAAGAGGCTAATAATCCTAAACACTTTGCAGTTTCGCTTTCTGGAGAGCCCTGTTTATATCCCTTACTCTCAGACCTATTCGAAGAAATACACAAAAGGGGAATGACATCTTTTCTTGTTACTAATGGTGTCATCCCAGAAGCCTTGGAAAATCTTGAGGAGCTCCCTACTCAGCTTTATGTCTCGCTTGTAGCTTGGGATAGAAAGAGTTTCTCCAGAATTACCCGAGGAAACCCTTCTCTTTGGGATAAATTCCTAGAGTGTTTAGAGCTAATGCCTTCCCTTGATACTCGTAAAGTTATAAGGATAACAGCTGTGAAGGATCTAAATATGTTTTATCCAGAAAAGTACGCACAACTAATTAGGATTGCTGAACCCCATTTTGTAGAAATAAAAGGCTATATGCATGTAGGCTGGTCCCAACAAAGACTTTCTAAGGAAAATATGCCATCCCATAGAGAAATACTCAATTTTGGCAGACAGCTGTCCAAATACCTAGGATACAAACTAGTAGATGAAAAAAGAAATAGTAGGGTTTGTCTCCTAGCTCCAGCAGAATATAGCTGGAGGAAAATAAAATTGAGTTAATGATTTTAGATTTACGTTAATAGTTTATAATGTGAAAGGGGAGGAAGAAACAACTTTTGCCTGGGCTGCTATCTTGGTTTTTCTAATAGCCATAATAGTTGGAATATATTTCGTTACACCCGAATTCAGAGAAGCTTTGGGAATTGGTGTTCCTCCTCCTCCAGAAAAAATAGAAATTTTAATAAATCAGTGGATAGGAGAACCTAAAGAGAATATAGAGAGAATTTCTTTAGCCGAACCCTTTGATTTAAAATATCTCAAGGAGAAAATTTTAATAGAGGAAAGAACAGCAAAAATGTCCTCCAGCATTTTTAAACCCAGTTCCATTATTCTCCAGGCAGGTGCAGATGAAATTCTAGAACTTGAGCCCATTTCTTCTACTGGAGTCATAGAAGTTCAGATAGGAGATCAAATTATGAGCCTAACTGCAAGAAAAGAAATAGTTGGGCCAAAAATAGTGAAAGTTATCTGTAAAGTTAGTGGATTTAGGCTAGCTGCTTCTTGCCAATTAATCTATAAAAGATATAGGGTTCGGGAAATTGGGATTAAAACCAAAGAAAGAGTCTCTTTTTCATTGGAAAATGCTTACGGATCTGGAGTAGTAAGTATTTCTGGCATAGGGAGATGCGATCTAATTATTTATCTAAATAACAGAAAGATTTGGGAAGGGAACATCCTAGGCTCTAATACAATTCCTGTAGAAAATCTTCAATTAGGAAATAATGTCCTAGAATTAAAAGCTAAGCCAGGTGCAGACTGTTCTATCAGGGAGATTCTAATTACGGCGTATGGTAAGACGACGCCCCGCTCTGTTGAAAGGAAGTTTGATAAGTTGGCTGGTGATTTTAGGGTTTTTCTAGATGTTGAAAAAACAGAAGGAGATCCTATTATAACAGTGACAATCCTTGGGAAAGAAAAAGTATCATTCCGATATAACCTTACTTCCCCTGCTTCCCCGCCCGTTAGGGAAGACGTACTCCTAAGAAAAGGAAATGTAATAAAAATAGAAGTCAAAAATGGAAGAATATTGTTAGATAAGATAAGGTTGTCCGTTATATGATAGAATTTCTTTCTAAAACATTTTATTATCTTTCTACTGTACCAGATTTTATTATCTTGCTGAGCAATTTTGTTGTAGGGGCATTTTTTCCACAATTGATATTTGGTATTTCATCTTCAGAAGAAGAGAAAGGACGATTAATCGGATGTCTTTTCCTAATACTGGGTTTCCTTGTTATAAACATTGTATTACCATATAGTCCTATTGGATTCGGAGGGCCATCTTTTTTGTCTATAGTTCCTTCTTTTATTATCTTTTCTGCACTTACAGCTATATTGGTCTATGTTCTCCGTGAATTTTCAGAAACTGAGGAGGCAGGAAAGCGCTTCCTTTTCTACATGCTCTGTATTTTCGACTCTTTCATCTTTATGTTTCCACTTAACTTTTTGGCAGGTGGAATAAATGGTCTTATTTTTGGAGGCATAGCACAGCTTCTAATGGGGGTTGCAGCAGCTGTTCCACAAGGAATTGGATTATTTATGGAATTTCCTACTGTGTGTTTAGTCTTTATTCTTACTCTCCTTTATGGCGAGATCTCCGGATGGATTTCTGAAAAGTTAGGGATTCTCTTAGTAGCATGTATTGCTGTTGTTATTATAATATCCCTTATACTAACCCACGCTCTAGAGGCCCCAAAGGTAACGTACTTGTTTCTTGTTTTATTGATAATAGCTAATTTCACCGCCCTTCCTTATATTTTTTCCTTTCTAAACTTGCCTGGAGAAGTGGTATATAAAGTAAGGACAGGTACAGAAGAAGCAGCAAAAAGGCTGGAGGTTTGGTATAAATACTTAGAAATGTATAGAAAAATGAAAGGGAACGAAACCTTACGTAGACTATTTGGAATGGTAAGCTACGAAAGACCGCCTCCAGGGGAATGGGTTATATATGTGGATAAAGAGGTGGAGTTAAAGATAAATTCGGTATTTAATGACTATCGTAGTGAAAAGAAAAGGCTAAACATTACAGTTTACGGAACGGTACGAAACCCATTTGAATTTCCTGTTAAAATCAGGAGTTTAGAAATGGAGGTAAAGGACATAGAGGCTCCAATAGAAGGTGTTCTTACACCGTTAAAAATAACACCTAGAACCATTTGCACCCCAGAAGGGGGGTTCCAACTCTCAGCTGGAGAAGAGAGGGCTATTGAATGTACTGCTACTTTAGACGGTATCGATAGTGATGCGTACTCTGAAGTATTCTATACCGTATCACTCAAGGCAAGCTATCTTATTGCAGCAGCCTCAACTCAGGAAATAACCATACTGGGAGAAGAGGAATATAAGTCAAGATTAAGATGGGGAACACTAAAGGAGGAAGAACCAAAAAGCTACTCAAGCTGGGGCCCATTACTTTGCGTTGTTAAAGAGACAAAATACCAAAAGAGCCCAATTCCAGCGAGGGACAACCAAGTGTCATTGGCATTTTCCATGTACACAATTTATGGTGCTGGTTCTGGAAGGGTGAAGAAAATGTATGGATACATACTTGTGCTCCCTCAGAAAGTCGGTAACTCCGAAATAGAGGTACCAAGTAAAGGACTTGACTCTGGCTGTGGGAGGGGGGTGACAAGCCAAATTCACGAACTAATTAGTGAATTGAAAGATATAACTAAAGAAGAGGCAATTATTTACGGGTATTCTCTTTACAATTTAGATACATTCAAAAAGGAACTAGAAGATCTAGGATGGCAGATGGTCTCTTGCAAAATAAATGTCGGAGAATATAAAGCCGATCCTACTCAAAGAGGAGAGGTAAAACAAATAAAAGTAAATATAAAAAATATCGGAGATAGTGACGTCATTATCCTCAGACCAGTTGCTTACTTTGTGTATGAATATGAATCCATAGCTTCAAAAGTCGGGAAGGCGATACTCACATGAGAGAAGGGGTATCAGTCCTTATTTTTATTTCCATAGCTTTTATTGTAGCTACATCCGGATGCTTAAAAATGATGGGGGTAACTCAAGAGGAATTAGAAGAGCTTGGGTTATCCGAGTCTCCTTTCTTCTCATTTCTTGCAGGGGGAGTAAAAAAGAAGGTTGTTACACCAGAAAAAAAGATAGAAGCTCCAAAATATGTCGGAATGGATATCTTACTTATAGAATATCCAAAATCTATAATTCCGGGGTCAATTTTTGACATGACGGTTGTTATAGGAAATAATTACTATGGGAGTACTGCTGGAAATGTCGTCCTTACGGTTAGATTCCCTCCAGGCTTTAATATAAGTGTTGTAGATGCGGCAACCCAAAACATAACCTTACTTCCAGAAGGAAATCCAAACGTAGCAGTAATAAAGTATGATAAAATAGATTACAACGAGGGGGATGTCATTACTCTAACTGTAAAGGCCCCACCAAGAGAAGTAACGGGCTCTATAAGGGACTTCTGGAAGATAGATTTCTCTCTTACCTATTGGTACTCCACTTTTACTAGACTCACTACACGAATTACTTCTACTTCTTACTACAGAAATATTCTTGGAGTTGAAAACATAACTCCCATAGAAGTAAAAAGGATGGCCGGGGAGCTTTCTATTTATCCAGAATTGGAAAAGATAGGTAGAGGCCCTATAAAGATACCTGACAGTGTTTTTGGAGGAGGGGGTCTTTCCTTTCCTAAAGTTTTTACTTTTAGATTTTCGAATGATGGGAAAGGAATAGTACTAGGTAATGTTACATTTTATTTTATAGGTATAAGAAGAGAAGGGTTTATAACAACTGAGATTCTTACTGGCGCTGGAATTTGGAAAGAAGCTGATAGGAAAGACCTTCAGAAACTCTCTTCTCTCGGGTTAGAAATGGCACACAGAATGCTTTTAGATAGCATGTCTGCAGGATATCCTATATATAAAGCTGAGGTTTCCCCATGGAGAAAGAAAATAGTCCTTCCTGTTAATATGAAAGATATTTCATCTTCCTTAAAGAACACATTAACTGAATTTCCTGTCTTACTACTCGCAGTTTATCAGTACGAAATAGATAGGACTATATATATTCTGATGGAGAAACAAGGTATATGAAGAAGGAATTTCCTATTTTCCTTTTTTCTCTGATTTTAACTCTTATGCTAACTGGTTGTATCCAAAAAGGTGAAAGGGGGAACATTTCTAAAACTGCTGCTATAAGCTATGCTCCTTATCCCTCATTTTATGCTGAAATAGTACTCCCACCCATTAAGAGCATTGCTGTAAACGAGAAACTCCCAGTCAAGTTAAGTATATACAACCAAGGAGAAGAAGACATGTTGATTAGATGGGTAAGAGTTGAAGGCTCTACTTCTGGACTTGCTATTTACCCTTCCCCCAAAATTGAGATTAATAAAAAGGTAAAACCAGGAAGGTTCCTAAGGACGTATTTTAATATAACCCCTTACATCACTCCATGGGAACAGGTGTCAAAAACCCTGTACTTTTCTGTGTGTTATGATTATAAATCAATAATTGAAATTCAGGATATTTACCTAACAACAAGTGAGGAAAGTTACTTAGAAAAGAAAGATTTAAAACTCAAATCACCAAAGTCAAAATCTCCAGTAGTTATAGAAGTAGAAGAATTTAAAAATGGAATTACCATACCTCTAAAGTCTGCTTATTTGCTAAAAAGAAAAGGAAATTACTATGAAGTCGATTTAGATCTTTCCATAAGGATAAGAAATCTAGGAAAAGGAAAAGTATTTAAGGAGTGTAAAAATCTACAGAAAGGCTTGAAAAGTCTTATTCTAGAGTTTTGGTTTCCTCCAGAAGTTGATGTTAGCATACCTGTGGATGAAAATCCCGATATAGAACAAGGAGGAGTAAGTATAGAAGAGGAAGAAGCTTACAAGAAAGTTAGAATAGAAATAAAGAAAACCTCGTTAGAATATCTGTCTTCTTTAGATGAAATAAATCCAATTATTCATCTAAAAATAAAAACCAAGGAAGAGTTCGAAGGAGCCTTTACAATAAGAGCTGAGACCTCTTTTTCTTATAGAGATATCATGAAAGATGCTTCATTTACCCTTACAATAACAGAAAGATAATTTCTATATAAAGTAAGGAGGCCTTAACTTTCTTTTTCTTTCCCTTTCAAATAAGTCCACGAAAAATTTTTCTATTTCTGCCCTTTTCCTCATCTCTTCCATCAATTTACTCTCCTTTAACTGCTTCTCTTGAAGCTCAATATCTCTATCTATCCTTCCAAAGTTTATTCCAAAACCATATACCCTGTCTAAAACCGAAAGAACGGCTTTTACAGCTTTTAATCCTATTTCTAGTGATGTTTCTCCAAGTAAGCAAATACTTGGGATTCCTTCAAGGTCGGCATATCCTACCAATAAGCCGGCTGCACCAACAACTGTACCAATCCTTTCAGGATCAAAAACCACCCCCTTCTTAGAGAATTTTATTTTAAGGGCCCTTGAGTTAGTGATACCATATACTCTAGGAGGATCTTGAGGTTTCTGTACACCATAGCCTCCTACTGTGATTATTTCCTTAGGATTGCAACGAAGCACTTCCTTAAAAATTAACATGGAAAATTTATAGCTTTTTTTCTCTTCAGCAGGCTGAGTTGAAGATGTTACCAGCAAAAAATCTCTCTTTTTTATCCTTTTTTTATAAAATTCAATCTTAGGCAAGGTAAATTTTCCATTATTATTTAAGAAAATAATGTGAGGAAGATAATCAGTATAAATTTCCAATATTTTTTCAGCTTTTAATTCACTAGCTAGATAATCAAGCGTCATCTTTCCTACATTTCCTACACCTACAAATCCGGCTATAACTGTTGGCTTTTTGATCTCCTCAAGTTTTTTCTTCTCTTCTCTTTTTATTATCATACATACCTTTTGCTATCCTCCTATATTTACCCCACCTGTCCTCGGGCGAAAATTTGGGTGGGATCTTCCTTTTTGTCTTTCTCCCACAGATAGGGCAGTTTTCCTGGAGTGTGTATCTTTTACAAAAGTTACACCATCTTATCTTTTTCACATTGCCTCTATTTCAACTTCTAAGCCATATTTGCTTCCTATATTAGTAATTTCTTCTAAATACTTGGATATTTCCCTGCTTAGTTTTTTTATATTCTCCGCTTCGAATATAAGGAAATAAAACGGGGCCCCTTGATAGCTCAAAGAAAAATTAAAGGACTTTAAAAGATCCTTAATTTCTTTCATAAAACTACGAATTTTCAGGATACCGTCCCCATCAAAACTTATTACTTTTATTTTATATCTTAATTTCTTCTTTTTCTTTTTGAAGCTCTTTTTTAGAAAGGAGCTAAAATCTTCAGCTATCTCTCTGGGGAGAATTGAGGAAATAACTCCCCCCTCCTCTATTTCCCTCAGAAAGAGATCTACTAATTCCTCTTCCTCTAAGTATTTTCTCCAATATTTTTCAAAGAATTCTTCAAAAGAGAGTTTTCTGTTTTCGCAGTATTGTTTGATAATATTAACGAACCTCTTCAGCAGATCGAGATACCTTTTCTTATTTTTTCTTTCTAATTCATTAACCTTTTTTATTGATAAAACTGCAAATTTTTTTGGTGTCTCTGTCTTTAGAACCTTACAAAAAACCCTTTGCCCAACTTTCACCGCCTTTTTGATATCTTTTATTTTTCTAGTGGATATCTCTGAAATATGAACAATACCCGTCCAATCTTCAAACTCTAGGAGTTCACAGAAAGCAGCTACAGGTGTTAGTTTTTTTATTTCACAAAAAACTATGTCATGCTCTCTTGGGGCTTTTCTTCTTTTAATTAGCATGGCTTCATCACCTCTATTATTTGCGCCAAGATTTTTGCCTTGCCTCCACGCGGCTTTGCAAGTATTTCCCCACATACTATGCATTTTACAACTGTAGAGGCTTTCTCGAATATTATTTGTTCACTACCGCAGTTTGGACATTTTACCTTAAGAAACCTACCACCCATATAACCAGATTACTATTTTAATTCAATTGACTTAGCTCTCCAGCCAGAAAGATTCCAAGCTTTCTTACAGACAGTACAAGTTAGAAGTAAAGAAACCTTTGTTGAAGTTTTTGACCCGTATCTTCCTTTATATCCTCCAGAAGATTTCTTCATGGTGGGTTTGACAGATCCTGTATAACCTGCGACTTTTCTTTCATATCTTCTCTGTCCAGCTTTTAAAGCACCCCTCCTTTTGCTGGGTTTTACTATTTTCACCTTATGCAAGGTGTATGTTCTACAGAAAGGGCAATATTTTCTTATTTCTTTGGGATACTTCATCTGATCACCTCCGCTTTTCCTCTTTTTTCAAGTATCTCAACAATATCTCCTGGTAATTTTACTATATCCTCCCGAGAAAAAGGACCATATTTTTTTCCATCTAACCAGACAAATTGAGGTATATCATCTAATATTCTAACTTTTATTCCCTCCTCTTCTGGAGCGGAAGTTATTTCGCTTATTATTTTATTTCTAGTGTCATATAGTTCTTGCGCGATCTTTCTGAATAATTCGGCTTCTATTTTCAGGAAATTTCTGGTGGAAAGCATCTTTGGATTCCTTTCAGAAGCTAATAGGGCTAAATAAACACCTTTTCTGAATCTTTTTAGAAATATCTTTTCTATCATTTCTCTTACAGATTTAAGTTCTTCCTCTAGTCTTTTCACTTCTCTCTCTATAACAGGATTCTTTATCCCTTCTAATTCTTTTATCTTTCTCTTTATCTTTAAAAAATATTCCTTAGCCTTTTCTATGAAATCATCTCCGAGTTTTGTAGGTCTTAGTTCATCAGCTAATTCTTCTCTTAAGATCTCCGCGATTTCTCTTGTATACTCCTCCTTAACCATTCCCTATACCTCCTTAATGTATAGGTGAGAGGGTTTTTTATACCTTCGCACAGACGATCTTTCTGGCATATATTCATATCTAGGTAGTAAGATTTATTGTCACAATTAGGAGGCATATAAGGTTCTTTCAGTTTTTTATGCCATTTTAATTGAGATTTGAGGTAACTTTCTCTTAGCGGTGGATCGTTCTTCTCGTTCCATTCCCACACAAGCTTCTCAATACTGGGAAATTTCCATCCAACTCGCCAGAGGAAATTAACTAAAATAAAGAGAGCTCTTTTT
>Ga0190367_1000758_pt1 | contig 21185 bp, 26 predicted proteins | sample 4872181011_MG_FD_171838 | JGI IMG/M metagenome (GOLD analysis project Ga0190367, IMG submission 171838) | Hydrothermal vent microbial mat bacterial communities from Southern Trench, Guaymas Basin, Mexico - 4872-18-10-11_MG | ecosystem: Environmental > Aquatic > Marine > Hydrothermal vents >...
GAATTGGGATTGTGAGGGATCGCTCCTTCAACTTTTATTACGAAGATAACATAGACGCTCTGGCATCGAAAGCGGAGCTAATTTTTATAGATTCCCTAAACGACAGGAAGCTTCCGGGCGTTGATGCTCTCTACATAGGTGGGGGCTTTCCTGAGGTGTTTGCCGAGAAGCTTGAGAAGAACAAAAGTCTTAGGAAGGAGATTTATGAGTTCTGTGAGTCTGGAAGGCCTGTATATGCGGAGTGCGGCGGGCTTATGTACCTTGGCGAAAAGTTGAGACTGATAGATGGGAGTGAGTACGAAATGGTTGGATTCATGCCTTACGATACAGAGATGCACAAAAAATTCCAAGCGCTTGGATATTCTATATATAAGGCTGAAAGAGATTGTCCGATTGCAAGGAAGGGAGATACGGTTTTCGGGCATGAGTTCCACTACTCAAAAGTGATTCTGAAAGAAAAGCCGAATTTTGTTTTCAGGGTTGAAAGGGGTAAAGGAATAGATGGAGCACGTGACGGAATTCTAAAGAAAAACACCCAAGCAAACTATATCCACTTACACGTCCTATCCTATCCGGCTATGGTGGAGAAGTTTATCAAAACTGCAAAAAACTGTAAAAAAAATAGATAATTTTCAGACACACCCAGTCGGCTTGGGCAGGCCTGCGATTCTACAGGCGTCCTTAGCAGGACCTTGTGGGAACAATTTGTATACATATTCAAGTGTGCCCTTTTCTTTGCCAAGTCTCTTCTTCATTTCTTTAACAAGCATTCTGATGGGTGGAGCTACACCGTACTTTATGAAATAGTCTCTAAGGTATCTTATAACCTCCCAGTGGTCCTCTGTCAGTTCAATTGGCGCGGGGCTAAATCTTGTGTCCTTTGCAAGAGCTTCTGCAACCTCTTCATCCCACTCCTCCCAGTCCTGCAGAAATCCGTCTTCGTCAAGGGTCAATTTCTTTCCTTTTACCTCTAACTCGGGCATACGTTTCACCTCTTCTACATTCTTGCCTTTATTCCCACATAAATAATTTACGGTTTAATTACGGAGCATTGCCGATATTATTCTAATTAACATTTGCCTCTTTGCTTTAAAGGATTACAGTTTGACTAGTTTAGTGTTCATAACCTTCCTTTGAACCGAGCGTTACATATTTTTTTCTCGTAAAATTTCTACTTTTCCTTAGTAGGGAATAGTTGAAACGTCTAAATAAAAACCAAAAAGCTTATATTGCTGAATTCCTTCTACAACCCAACTGGAGGGTTAAGACATGGCGATCTACAAGCTTTCGCGCAGAAAACTTCTGATTGTTGGAGGAACGTTAGCTTTGACGTCAATTGCTAAGGGTTCAGTTGATCTGGAAAATGTTGTGAGAAATAACGAGGAAAGACTTGCCAAATACAGGTGGGCAATGTTTATCGATACCGAAAAGTGCAAGGATTGTGCTGAACCTTACATTTCAAGAGGAGAAAAACCCCCGTGTGTTGTGGCGTGTGATAGGGAGTACAATGTCCCCGATTTTCCGGATGATGAGCTGAGGGATCCGCAGTGGCTTAAGATAATAAAGCTTAAGTCGGAGATTGGTGACGAAATCGTGTACTTACCATTAATGTGCCAGCACTGTGAACACCCTGCTTGTGCTGAGGTCTGCCTCTCAAAGGCTACGTTTAAAAGGCCCGACGGTCTCGTTCTGATAGACTACCACAGGTGCATAGGGTGTAGGTACTGCATAATTGCTTGCCCCTTCGGAGCCAGGAGTTTTAACTGGTATCCTCCACTCCATGGCCTACCAGAAGGCAAGCCGATTAATCTCAAAACCCAGTTAAGAGGACATGGCGTGGTTGAGAAATGCACTTTTTGCATGGAGAGGATAGACGAAGAGATTGAAAGAGCTGAAAAAGAGGGGAGGAAGCCTAATCCTATTCCAGCCTGTGTTGAAGCATGCAATAGGGAAGGAAACGGAGCGTTGATATTTGGAGATTTGTTTAACCCGGAGTCCGAACTTTATAAGGCCGTCACCAAGTATCATTGGATCAAGCTAAGGGCAGAACTTGGAACGAACCCGAGCGTTTATTACAAGTTGTGAGGTGGTAAGATGACTGAAATAATCGAGTTTAAAAAAATAGACGGGGCATCGGCGGGCTACTGGGCTTTTGTCATAATAACTGGAGCCATAGCTGCAGCTGGCGTTCTTGCGTGGCTTGACTGCTACATGCACGGTGACTATCTCACAGCTTTAAACAACGAGGTGACTTGGGGATTAATAATCGCTGGTGTTTTGCTGGCGATCGGTCTTAGTGCAGGAGCGGCTTTGGTGTTCACAGCCTTAGATTTAGTTGGTAAGAAAGAATTTGAGGGATTTTCAAGGTTTGGTCCACTGTTTGCAGCGCTTTGGATTGGTGCAGCTCTTGCGTACATCTTTATGGACATCGGAAAGGTTGACAACATGCTTCCGAATGTCTTACTGAACTTTAATCCTACTTCTGTGTTCGCCTGGAACGCATTTCTGTATACGTCTTACCTCTTGATCGTTCTAATAGAACTCTTGGTTAGATTTGAAAAGAAAGAGCTCTTAACAAAGATATTTGGTATTCTGGCTGTGGCTTGGGCAGTAGCGGTGCACACGGGTACCGGGTTGATCGTCGGTATGATATACTCTAGAGCCCTCTATCATTCTCCACTTCACGGTCCAATTTTCGTCGCTTCGGCAATTTCGAGTGGAACAGGGCTGGCAATAATAACACTTTACCTCACGTTTAAGTTCATAAAAAGGCCACTTTCAACGAATTTGTTGAGGTATCTCGCAAAGATAATGGCAGTAACGGCAATGATAATCGGTTATATGCTCATATGTGAGTTTTTCGCTTTGATGTATGAACCGGCAAACTGGAAAGCGGGTATGTTCGCATACTTCAGTCCGTTCTGGTTTACAATGTACTGGATAATGATATTTATCGTTGGAATAATAATACCGGTCTTCATAGTCTGGAACCCGATAAAGAGCGTGAGAGAATCTGGGGCTTGGCTTAGCGTAGCAGGGGCACTTAACACCTTGGGCATATTCTGTGAGAGAATGTTTGTTACAGTGCCAGGCTTAGCGTTTCCAAAAGAATTGGTTCCTGGATACGAGGCTATATACCCACACAGCTACGCCTCACCGCTTTGGTACTGGCCAAGTTTACATGAATGGCTAATGTTCTTCGGCATATTTGCCGCAGTTTACTTCCTATATGCTTTGGGCATTAGATTCTTTGCAATACTGCCGGAAAAAGCGGGGTGAGAGAGATGATCGAGTACGTTTTCGGTGTGGTTGTTCCATATGTGGCGATTGTAATATTTATAATCGGAGTAATCTATCGAATAATCGAGTGGGCGAAAAGCCCGGTACCGCTAAAGATACCGACAACAGCAGGTCAAGAATTTTCTCCACTACCTTTTATAAGGAGAACGGTGTACGATATGGTTGATTGTCCCCAAACAAAGCTGGGCACAGTGATAAGAATGTTCTTTGAAGTGTTCTTGATGCGAAGCCTTTTCAGAAACGTGAGATATTACTACGATAAAAATGAACATGTTGATACGAGGTGGCTCTGGTTCTTCGCGATGGTGTTTCATTACTCTCTGCTCGTAATACTCATAAGACACATGAGGTTCTTCACGAATCCCGTTCCTGATATCATCGAAACGATTGACTGGGTCGATGGGATGATGAAGTTCTGGGTACCATCCATCTACGTGACTGGCGTTCTTGCGTTAGTATCACTAGCGTTCCTGTGGGGAAGAAGGTTGTTTTTGGCTAGGGAGAGAACAATATCGCTCCCATCCGACCACATACCGCTCTTCTTATTTGCAGTAATACTCATAAGCGGTACGTTGATGAGGTACTTTATAAAAATCGACTTGTACGATGTGAAAACACTTGCGATAGGACTTTTTACGTTCCAACCACCATCCTATGAAGTTCTCAGAGGAATCCACTGGTTGTTCTACGTTCACTTAACTTTCGTAAGTATACTCATCGCTTACATACCGTTCAGCAAACTTATGCACTTTGTGGGAGTCTTCTTCTCCCCAACTAGAAACATGCCCAACGACAACAGGGTACACATCCATATAAATCCTTGGGAGCCGGAAATTAAAGGTGTAACCTGGGAGGAATACTACGAGATGTACAAGGATCAGCTTGATGAGATTGCTGAAGAAGGGTATAAGGTTAGACCGGAGGTGTGAGCTATGGAAGTGGAAAAGGCTGACGTACTAAAAATCGAGCAAAAGTTTCCGAGCTGGAGGGAACTGCTAAAGAAGCCTGTAACTGAGAAAGACTTTAAGCATGGGTTCTATCACTATCCTATTTTAAAGAGGGATGCGGAATACCTAAAGAGGTGGGTTCCTGCGTACGAATACGCAACCAGGGATTGGGATCCACTTAAACCGGACTGGAAGCTGCCGGAAAACTGGAAGGAAATATTTCTGAGAGAGTTTAAGGATAAGCTCGAAAAGTACCGCCCGCTCAAGCTGTTCATGGATATATGCGTCCGCTGTGGGGCTTGTGCTGATAAGTGTCACTACTACCAAGGTACTGGTGATCCGAAGAACATGCCCGTTGCGAGAGCAGAACTCCTACGTTCGATATACAGGAGGTACTTTACGAAAACAGGCCGGATATTTAAGGAATGGGCCGGGGCTAGGGAGCTTACCGAGGATGTTATAAAAGAACTCTACTACTACTTCTACCAGTGCTCTCTTTGCAGGCGCTGTTCGCTTTTCTGCCCATATGGCATTGATACAGCTGAAATCGTCTGGAGAGGTAGGGAGATACTCAACTCGATAGGTGTTACGCACAGGTTTACTCACATTTCGATCGCTGCGTGTGCAAGGACGGGCAATCACCTCGGTTTACTGCCAGGAGGTATGGCTGGAGCCCTACGATCCGCTGCTGAGGACATCTATGAAATAACAGGAATCGAAATTGAGGTGCCAATAAACAAGAAGGGTGCTGAAGTGCTCTTCGTAGCTCCCTCAGGCGACTACTTCGCTTCTCCACACTGGTTTGCATTCATGGGATACATAATGTTCTTCCACGAGATAGGTTTGGACTATACATGGTCAACGTATGCTGGTGAGGGAGGAAACTTCGGGACATTCCAGAGCTACGAACTTGCAAAGCTTTTGAACCAGAAGATATACAAGGAAGCAGAGAGGCTCGGCGTTAAGTGGATCCTCGGTGGAGAATGCGGACACATGTGGAGGGACAAACACCAGTTCATGCAGACTATGAACTATCCATTGCCAAAAACGCTTGAAGATCCCATAAATCCGATTACGGGTACGTACTTTGAGAACGCTGCCGAAGGAAAGATGGTTCACATCGCTGAATTCGTTGCAGACATAATAGCGCACAAGAAGGTAAAGCTGGATAAAAGCAGAAACGATCACTGGAAGGTCACCTACCACGATTCATGCAACCCAGCGAGAGCTATGGGATTGCTTGAAGAGCCACGCTACGTGATAAAAGCGTGCTGCAACTACTTCTACGAGATGCCCGAACACACGATAAGGGAGAAGACATACTGCTGCGGAAGCGGTGGAGGAAATCTGACAGAAGAGGTAATGGAGCTAAGGATGCGCGGAGGAATGCCAAGGGCATTGGCATTAAAGCATGTTGTTGATAAATACGGTGTCAACTTCATGTGTACAATATGTGCCCAGGATAAGGCAGCGTTTCCAATTCTCATGGAGTACTGGAAGCTTCCCGTTGAGATCGGCGGTATGATGGAGCTCGTTGGCAATGCACTGGTGATGAGGGGTGAAAAGGAGAGGACCGTCGATCTTAGAGGAAACCCATTGCCGGGAAGGGGTGAGGAGTGATGTACAACACAAAATATGTAATAGCCTGTATTATAATTTTTCTTGCAATAGTTCTGTTCCCCGTAGGATACAATCTAGCGAGTGGAGAAAGCTTCCCGGTGCAACTGGAAAAACCAAAGGGCGACCACTGCATTGAAAACAAGAAATGGATGGTCGAAAACCACATGGAGCTGCTTAAGGATTGGAGAACGATGAAAATAAGGGAAGCAATGGTTAAGTACGTAAGCCGAGATTACGGGGAAAGTTATAACCTGTCCCTCGCAACATGCTTTGAATGCCACTCTAAAAAAGAGTCGTGCGATGCCTGTCACGAGTATACGGGGGTAAGCCATTACTGCTTTACTGCATGCCATGAAGGGGTTGAAGTGTACGAGTAATATTAAAAGTAATCTTAAAATATTAGCATTTTTGTTTCTTGTATCTTTTTTTTGACCTGCGTTGAAGAAACCCGCGTTGAAGAAACCCGGGATGTTTCAAAATTACTACCCGAAGAGATCGATGGCATGCATAAGTTTATTGCAATGAAAGGCGAAAAAGCTCTAGAGTACATAAAAAAAGCACACAAGGGAGAGATACGAAACGTCGAGGATATAGCCGTAGTCCACTACTACAGCAATAGGAGTTTGGTAGTTCTCTGGATAACGGAGTATCCAGACAAAAAGACTGCGGAAAACGAAACTCTCAGGATGGTTGAATCGATGAAAAAATTCGGTGGGTTGTGGGCTGAAGTTGAAAGAGCTAGGCTAAATGGGATTAACGTTTTTTACGTTCCAGAGAAGGAACACTACTTCTTCTCCAAGGGAAGGTATGCCTTCTACCTAATTCCCCACAACGTTTCAGGCAGCGAGCTTGAGCACTTTGTTGAGGAGCTTTGCAAAAATATATAATTTTAAAAATTGTCAAGATACATTTGGTTTATCTATTTCTTCCAGAACTGCCAGAAGTCTGTCGTTTTCCTCCTTAATGCCGACGGTAATTCTTGCGTGTAGTCCGCTTAGCAGCAACCCGGTGACGTTTCTGATGATTATTCCCCTCCTCTCCAATTCCCCGCATATATCTTTCTCTTTTTTAATTCTAACAAGAATAAAGTTAGCTTCTGTTGGGTAGGGTTCGAGGAAGGAGAATTTTTTCAAGCGTTTGAAGAGTCTTCTCCTCTCCTGAATGATTTTGTTCCTGACTTCCATGTAGTACTCTATGGAGCGTAAAGCTGCAATGGCCGTGCGATATGCAACGTTGGAAATGCTGAAAGGAAGTCTGACCTTCTCAAACGCCTCAATAAGCTCGGAGTTTCCAACGGCGTAACCCAGTCTCAGTCCAGCGAGCCCGAAGAACTTCGAAAATGAGCGGATGACCACGAGGTTATCAAATTTCTCTACTAAATCAACAACAGTCTTGCCTGAAAACTCTGAATACGCTTCATCCACAACTACTAAACCATCGCTGCTCTTGAGCATCTTTTTAATTTCATTCCTTTGGACTGTGTTGCCAGTCGGATTATTTGGTGAGCAGAGAAAAGTTAGCTTAGCCCTTTTTTCAATGATTTTATGAGCTTTTACCTCATAGCGTGGAAATTCAACGAAGCTTATGCTTGCATCTCTAAGCATTGCAAATATTGCATAGAGAGTGTAACTCGGGACTGGAATTGCTACAGGATCCATTGTATCGATTACCATATCGCATACGGTTCTCAAAAGCTCTGAAGCACCATTACTAACCGCAATTTGTTCTACATCAGTCCCAATGTACTCGGCAAGGGAGTTCTTTAAATCGGAGTAATCGGGATTGGGGTATCTGTTTATCTTCGCAATAGCCCTTTCGTACTCTTTCTTAACTTCTTCGGACGGAGGATATGGGTTCTCATTTGAGCCGAGCTGTAAAACATCTGATTCTTTAAGACCGTATTTTTTGGCGATAACGCATGGAGATTTGCCCGCACTGTACGGATTAATCAGCCTGACAGCGCCACGGATCATAAAAATAATCTTACCGGTTGCAGCTCGGATCGACAGCTCTGTACTCACACCTTGTAGCCTTGGGGCTCTTGAAGTAAATCGGAACTCTTACCAGAGCAGACCTGTTCCTTGGACTCCAGCTGATGTTTATCGGGAGCTTCAAAGCCTGGAACGAGTCGCTTGTAGCTGTTTACGGTTGGGCAGCAGATTGCCGTTAACGCCTTTGAGTGTTCTATAAGTCCACCAATGAAGTACCTGCATGTCTGGCTGATTCCGAATTCATCGTTTTCGTCGAAGAACACGTTTTCGCCCTTGAACGGTTCACCCTTCCACAAGCTCATGTGCGTGTGCATTCCGCTTGCGTTGTCCAAGTAAAGCGGTTTCGGCATAAACGTGGCAATCCAGCCATACTTTGCGGCAATGTTTCTGGCAGCAAACTTGAACATGTAAAACGCATCTCCACAAGGAACGAGTTCCCTTGGCTTGTAGTCGAGTTCTATCTGGCCTGCAGTAGCGACCTCGTGGTGGTGGTATTCTATCTCAACTCCCATCTTTGTTAGGTAGTACGCAAGCTCGTTTCTGTAGTCGTTTGTTGTATCCTCTGGCGGAGCCCTGAAGTACGCTTCTTTCGGCCTTAGGATAAGGCCACCCGGTCTTATTTCTGGTGATTTTGGCATAACCCTTGGTGGCCCCCACGAGTCTCCTTCTCCTCCTGCAGGGGAAACCCATAGATCGTATACGAGATGCGTTGGGTCAACACTTTCGAACACGAAGAACTCTATTTCGGGCCCGAATATCGCTTTATATCCCATATCTTCTGCCATTTTCATTGCTCTCTTTGCCACGTATCCCCTCGGATCGACTTCTGAAACCGTACCGCCATCTTTTTCGCCAAAAGCCTCGTAAACATCACCGAAGATTATTGCAGACTTCTGAATCGGGTCATCGATCCATGGTATTACCGTTGTGGTTGCAGCATCCGGCATCCAGACCATGTCGCTCATTTCGATCGTCTTGAATCCTCTTATCGAAGAACCGTCGAAACCGATTCCTGTTTCGTATGCATCGCCCTCTATAAACTCTCTTGCCGGAACCGTAAAGCTCTGCAGGATTCCTCTTATGTCGCTAAACAAGCAGAGCACATTGGTTACTTTTGCCTCTTCCAGCCTTTTTTGCCTTTTCAGCCTCATTGCTCACGCAGATCACCTTTAAAGTTCTATTCATCGCTTTAAACCCGATATATAATATTTTCGAATCTCGGCTGAAAACTTAAAAATCATTCACTTATTCTCAGAATTATTTGGCAATCTTTCAAAAGAGTAATTGCTGATTTAGGGGGAGGGAAAAGTTTAATATAAAAAAGAAAAGAAACGCTACATGCACTCTTACGCCAAGCCAATTCTTCAGGTAGCTCTCGATGTTGTGGAACTAAAGAGGGCTGTAGAAATTGCGGGAGAAGCTCTTGAGGGGGGAGCGGATTGGATTGAGATAGGCACTCCCTTAATCAAAAGCGAGGGTATGAATGCTGTGAGAGAGATCAAGAAACGCTACCGCTGTACGGTTGTTGCGGACATGAAAACAGTGGATGTGGGAAGCACTGAAGTTGAAATGGCTGCTAAGAGCGGGGCGGATATTGTAATTATCCTCGCTTTGAGCTCCAACGCAACGCTCAGCGAAGCTTTAAGAGCTGCAAGAAAGTACGGCTGTAAGCTGATGGTCGATTTAATTAACCACCCGAATCCTCTCAAAAGGGCAAAAGAGGTTGAGGAGTTTGCGGATTATATAAATGTACACGTAGGTATCGATCAGCAGATGCTAGGCTTCGATCCGATTGAAATGCTCGAAAAGATAGCAAAGGAAGTTAGCGTTCCCATTGCTGTTGCTGGTGGACTTGATGCTGAAAAAGCAGCTTTTTGCGTTTCAAAGGGGGCGAGTATTGTCATAGTTGGCAGTAATATAATCAAATCAAAAGATGTAAGGGCTTCGGCAGGGAAAATCAGAAAAGCGATAGATGAAGCTTTTCGAGGCAAAAAATTTGAGGTTGAGAGGAAAAAAATCGAGGAAGAGACGAGAGAAATCCTGCTTAAAGTTTCTACACCAAATATAAGTGATGCCATGCATCGCAGCCCAGCGATGAAAGGGATTTACCCGCTTGTTAGAGGAAAGAAAGTCGTTGGAAGGGCTGTTACGGTTTTTACGATGGATGGTGACTGGGCAAAACCCGTTGAAGCAATAGACGTTGCGGGCAAAGGAGATGTCATAGTTATAAAGTGTTCTGGAGACACCGCCGCCGTGTGGGGAGAGCTTGCAACGAGGAGCTGCCTCAACAAAGGAATAGAAGGCGTGATAATCGACGGGGCTGTAAGGGATGTTGACGACATAAGGGCGTTGGGCTATCCGGTTTTTGCAAGGCGGGAAGTACCGAATGCTGGTGAACCGAAGGGTTTTGGTGAGATAAACGTTCGCATCAATTGCGGAGGAATAGAAGTCAATCCCGAGGATTGGATAGTCGCGGACGACAATGGCGTTATGGTTATCCCGAAGCAACGCGCCTACGAAGTTGCGAGAAGAGCCCTTGAAGTTAAAAAGCATGAAGAAAGAGTTAGAGCGGAAATAGAGGAAAAGGGCAGGACGCTAGCGGAAGTTGTTGAGCTGTACAAATGGGAGAAGGTTAGATGATGGATGATATTTTGACTATCGTGAAATATAATACCATGATAATGTTAATAGTAGTTATTCTTATTATAATAGAGATAAATAATAAGTACAGCTGGAGAAAACAATTAACATGCGTTACTGGGCACTTGTTGCTGTTTTCATCGTTACGTACGGCTTGCTTGATATCCTGTCCACGATTTATGGCATTGAAAGCGCTTTTGAAGCAAATTCTATAGCGAGAGGGCTGTACTCTCTATTTGGAGTTGTGGGTCTTTTAATTCTAAAGCTACTGGGTATCGTTTTTATACTATCGCTCTGTCAAATCTTCTTGATCTTCAATCTCCCTGCATCTAGAAATTTTCTTCTTGCTGTTTATTCTGTTATGGGATGTATAATTTCTGCGAACAACTTCGTTAGATTCATCGATTATTACTACTTTAAGATCCTCGTTGCTGTATCATTTTCTTTTTTCGCCTCTTTTGTTTTTCTTGAGTATGTAAAGGTGAAGACACAGAAATTTTGAATCGAAGAAAAACGTAAAAACCTCCTTGCTCAGTAAATTGCATGGTTCAAGTGGGTGTTATCGGTTCAGGGAAGTGCGACAGCGAGTTGTTGAAGATCGCCGAAAGAGTTGGCGAGTTGCTTGCAGAGAACGGCTGCGTAGTTATAAATGGTGGCCTAGGCGGGGTCATGGAAGCGAGCTCGAGGGGAGCGAGGAGAAAGGGAGGAACGGTTGTTGGCGTACTTCCAACTGCCGACAAAGAACAGGCAAATCCGTATGTAAGCATAGCAATCGCCACAAACATGGGTCATGCCAGAAATATGATAATAGTTCATTCGAGTGATGCTATAATAGCAATAGGCGGCGAATACGGAACGATTTCGGAGATGGCGATAGGTCTAAAAGAAGGTAAGAGGGTTGTGGCAATAAAACCGCTTGTAGTCCTTCCCGGTTTGATTGTAGCAAACAGCCCGGAGGAGGCGGTTAAAAAAACACTGGAGGGTTTGGTATGATTAAGGAGATTTCCGTAGAGCTGGACATGAACGAGATGGCCGATATAACTCAAGAGGTAAGGAAGTTTGTTAGAGAAAGTGGAAAAAGTGAGGGAGCTGTCTTAGTCTTTAATGTCGGTTCAACGGGAGCTATAACGACAATTGAATACGAACCCGGATTAAAAAAGGACTTTCCACGCATAATGGACAGGATAGCTCCGTACGGCGAGGAATACGAGCATCACAAAACTTGGCATGACGACAATGGTTCGAGTCACATCAAGGCCAGCATTATCGGGCCAAGCATTATTGTGCCGTTTAGCAATGGCGAGCTTTTGTTGGGCACGTGGCAGCAGATAGTTGTGGTAAACTTCGACACAAGGAGGAGGAGAAGACGCGTAATTCTACAGATACTCTAAATAGAAAGTCAAAACTTGGACTTCTTCAAAAACCAGACCTCAAGCTTTAAACACATCCTCGCCTCGCAATCTTTTTCAAGACAGCCGAAGCAGGGAGGAAGACCGACGAGACTTTCCATCTTCTCCATTATAGCTTGGAGGCTCAGCTCGTCCTCTTTCTCCTCTTCCTCCTCTGCTCCGGCTGGAACTATCTTGAAAGTCTTAACTCCATCGACTACTACCTCAACCCTCCTTATTAACCCCTCCTTCTCCAGCTTCCTGAGGATTCTCGAACATTTACTGCTATCTATTTTAAGCTCCTTCCATAAATCTTTTTGAAGAATTTCCCCTTTTTGTTCGAGAATCTGGAGTATTTCCTCTCTTGTATCCATCAAGGGTCTCCTATTTTTTGTTACTCCTCAAATGGTTGGATTAATACAACGTTGTTTCCTCTAAGCACTATGCTGCCGAGGTTTCTAAGCTTCTCTCCGTTTTTATATTCGATTGCGTTGCTCATGTGGATGTTCATGTAGTCGTCAACACTTTCGAGCCTTCCGACTAGGTCGCTCTCCTCTCCTTTCATCTCTACTCTGATTGTTTTTCCGATGAGAGACCTTACCATCTGGTTCGGTAGCATGTCATCACCTCTGTTTTACTCCTTTAACTTTCTGCAAACCAAATATTTTAGGATTGCGACAGCGAAAGTCCAGAACATCAAAAATCGTATATATATCTTCTGCTATCCCGTAACCATGACAATACTTGTCACTGGAGGAGCGGGGTTCATAGGAAGCTATATTGTTGACAGGCTTGTTGAAAGCGAGGAGGTTATCGTTATCGACAACCTCTCTTCCGGAAATAAGGACTACGTTAATGAGAACGCAACCCTTCATGTCGCCGATCTTGTTAAAGATGACCTTTCGGAGTTCATGAGAGGTGTTGAGGAGGTTTGGCATATAGCTGCCAATCCTGACGTAAGGATTGGAAGTGAGAACCCGCAGGCTATATACGAAAACAACGTCCTTGCAACTTACCGCTTGCTCGAGGCGATGAGAAAAGCCGGCGTTGCCAGAATAGTGTTTACATCAACGTCGACCGTTTATGGAGAAGCTCCAACTCCAACTCCAGAAAACTATCCAACGATGCCAATTTCCATCTACGGAGCGTCGAAGGTTGCATGTGAAGCTTTGATATCTTCGTACTGCCACACCTTCGACATGCAGGCGTGGATATACCGCTTTGCCAACGTGATAGGGAAGAGGAGCAACCACGGTGTGATCTACGACTTCATAATGAAGCTCAGAAGGAACCCAAACGAGCTGGAAATTCTTGGTGATGGAGAGCAGAACAAGTCGTACATTTACATATCGGACTGTATTGACGGAATGTTCTACGGTTTGAAGGCTGATGAGGCTGTGAATGTATTCAACATTGGTAGCGAGGATCAGGTGAAGGTTAAAAGGATCGCTGAGATAGTGTGTGAGGAAATGGGGTTAAACCCTGTTTTCAAGTTTACCGGTGGGAGGAGAGGCTGGAAGGGGGATGTGCCCGTTATGCTGTTATCTATTGAGAAACTGAAGTCTCTTGGCTGGAAACCTAAATATAGCAGCGAACAGGCAGTCAGGCTCGCAACACGCGACCTTCTGGAAGAAATTGTGATTAATAGCTGAGGCTTTTCTCGAAAATAAGCCTGAGTTCCTCATCCCCTACTGGTTTCGGGGAGAGAACTAGCAACCTTTTCAGCTTTTTTGTATTTTCGACAAGTGTTCCGATATCGTCCCTACCAATTCCAAGCTTAGAAAGTGTGGGTATGCCCACTTCATGCATTATTCTAAGTACTCCCTCTGAAGCTTTACAACCGAAAATTTCGGAAATCCTTTTTACCTTTGGGCAGTCGGAGATAAACTCAAGCACAGCTGGAGCTACGCTTGCCACACATACGCCGTGTGGAGCATCGCTTAATCCGCCTATTGCATGCGAGGCAGCATGCGGAATATGCACGCCAGCGTTTCCAAAGGCAATCCCAGCGATGTGGCTTGCTATGGCCATGTTCATCCTTGCGTTATCATCGCCATTGATGGACGGAACGAAGTTTTTTACTATCAGCTCTATAGCCTTCTCCGCAAGAGCATTGCTTATCGGGTTTGAACCGGAGTAAAAGTACGTCTCTACCTCGTCAAAGCTTTTGCACGTGTAAGCTTCGATTGCATGCATGAGGGCATCCATCCCAGCACTTGCAGCAATGTGTTTTGGCGATTCTATACCTCCATCAACTATTGCAAGCTTTGGAAGTAAGCACTCCTGAACGATTCCCGCCTTTATGCCTAATTCGGGAATTTTAACTACAGCAGCGCAAGTTGTTTCGCTTCCGGTTCCAAACGTTGTAGGTACGGCAACGAGCGGTTTTAGCTCTTGCGCTACTATTCCCTTTCCTATTGGAGGTGGTATGTAATCAAAAAGCTCCCCACCGTTCAGGCAGAGGTTTATCAGCTTCGCAGCATCTATTACGCTTCCACCTCCTACGGCAGCGAAAACGTCCGGCTTGAAATTTTTAGCAAATTCCACGCCCTCTTCAATAACGTTAACGTCTGGCTCTGGTTTTACTCCTCTCCAGACCTCGTAGTCGATATTGTTAAGACTCTCCAAAGCTCTTTTAAAGAATTCTGCTTTGCTGACGTTTTTTCCAGTTACTACGAGAACGCGTTTTCCGAACCTTTTTACCTCTCCTCCAAGCAAGTCAATTACGTCACGTCCTATTATTGCCTTTGCGGCCCTTAGTTGAAACTTCATGTTCTTGCTATTTTTACGACAACATCTCCTGAAGAGACTCTATCTCCTTCAGACACGTTTATAGACTCTACAACTCCGTCGAAAGGAGCGGTGATTGGATTCTCCATTTTCATCGCCTCGAGTATGAGAATAGCTTCTCCAGCCTTTACAGCCTCGCCAGGCTTTTTGAGAATCTTTGTTACTACACCCGACATCGCTACTTTTATTGGCTCCCCTATTCCTGAATCGAGGATTATAAGCGAAGTTCCAACGCTAACTTTCTCTCCCTCCTTTACGAGAATTTTCTTTACCACACCGCTTGTTGGGGCAGCAATTTCATTCTCCATCTTCATAGCTTCGAGAACTAGAAGTGGCTGCCCCTTTTCTACCCTTTCACCCTCTTCAACCACTATCCTCACTACAGTTCCGGCCATTTCGGCCTTTATTTCGTTGCCGCTTACCACTTCAACCTCTCTACTTTCTTCTACGATAAGCGTGGCTCTCTTTCCGTTAACTACCACTTCGAACACAGGTGGCTTTGCGCTTATAATCTCCACTACGAACTCCTTATCGTTGACCTTGATACCGTACTTCATTGCCCAACGCGGAACATAAGGTGTATTAAATCTTATTCAATGATTGAGCAAAAAACTTTTAATTGTATTTAAATAACTACCCACATGGAAATCCGAAAGCTCCAGCTCATCGGGGGCTCAAGCTATATGGTGAGCCTCCCCAAGAGCTGGATAGACGCCAATTCTCTACAGAAGGGCGATGAACTAATTCTCCACATCGATTCAAATCACATAAGAATACATCCGAGAAACCGTATTCCTGCTTTGAAAGGCTCTATAAAACTAAAAAGATATGACTCGAGCTTTCTTAAGCGGTTCATGCATTCTTTGTACGTTCAGGGCCTTGACGAGGTTGTAGTTGAGGGAAGCTTCACGCCAGAGCTAATAACCAAAATGAGCGACGTAGCGAGAGGGCTTATCGGGATGGAAATAATAGATGCAAAGTCGGATAGGGTTGTACTGAAGTTTATAGCTGAAGTAGAGCTAGGAGAAATAATCAACAGACTCTTTCAAATAGTTTCAACAATGCTTCACCTACTAGAAAAGGGAATTGAAGAAAATAGAAGCAGAGAACTACTAGAGGTTGCAAAACTTGAGAGAGATGCGGATAGACTTTACATGCTTGCTGTAAGGCAGGGAAATAGATTGCTGAGGGAGGCGTGTTCGGGTAGGCTTTGTTTGAGGTCAATTCTCGGAACGAGGGTGGTTGCCAAACACCTTGAAGATCTTGCAGATATGTTCTACGATTTCGCTGTTAAAGCATCAGTTTCGCCTCAAAACTTCTCAGATTTGCTCCCCTTGTTGCGTGAGGTCAAAAAGGTCTTTGAAAAAGCTGTCAATGCTTACGTTGAAGGAGATGCTGAAATGGCTGAAGAAGCCATAAAGTCTGCAGAACAGCTTGAGAAGGCAAATGGAGAATTTGTCTGCATCTCTAGGCAGATAAGGGGATTGGGGGAGGTAGCGCTTAACAAGGCTGTTAGGGAGTCAATCCTCGGAGATTAATTAAAGAGTAGATACTTATTGCTGCAAGCACGGCAAATGGAATGAGCGCAACTATTGTGGCACTTCTTCCACTCAAATTTCTTGCATGCAATATTCCGAACCTCCACAGCGTAAACTGCCAGATTAGCGCTGCAAAGCTAAGAAGTGCTGATGCTGTGGCGATTTCGCTGTTTTTTAGCATTTCAAAACCGTAGGCTTCGATGAGTTTCGCATTCTCTATGGACATGTAAAGGTTTGCCGGGAAGAGTACAATGGATGGCACAAAGCTGTAAGCTATAAGCTTTAGTGTGTCCGCAAATTTTCCCTTTCCGTCGAATATGGCAGATATTGCATGAAGAACGGCAGAGATAACTATCCAATTAATGATAACAATTACGAAGGGAGAAAATGTTGACGCCACATAGGTTGTGTTTGCAACGATCCTTGCCTGCTCAGCTGGCATTCTTGATGACATGTACTCATATATCGATTCTGATAGAGGGGCTGCGATGATATAGCCGTTAACGGATGAAAGAAACGCTGCAATTATCACAACAGCAAATCCCCTCCAAGACCTCTGCTCTTTCTCTTTTTGAAAGAAGGAATCTGGGTTGTAGATAACCTCAAGCATAAAGAAGCTTGTATTGGATATTAAAAAAGTTACTGGAATTGTTGCTCCGCCAACCGACCCAGGCTCATGCTTTGTCACCCGGGCGTGGAAAGCGGAGCATTGCTTAGTTGCACTCGAAGTATTTTAATTTTTACTCCTTAAAACCTCTCCAAAACCTGGTTCTACGAGAACCTCTCCATCGCTGATAGCTTCCACGCCCCGAATGAACACGTTGGTTGGAAATACTGCTTCGAATCCCTCATAAGGTGTCCAGCCTGCTAAGGAGTGCAGTTTTTCGGCTTTTATCTTTTCAACTTTTGAGAAGTCGAACACAGCAAGGTTAGCGTAGTTTCCAACCTCTATACCGCCGTAACCTCTAAGGCTGAAGACCAGTGCAGGGTTTGTGGACAGCCTTTCCACGACGGTTTTTAGTCCTATAGCCCCCTTCCTAACCAAGTTAAGCATTAGTGGATATAGCGTTTCTACTCCAGGAAAGCCGGGCATGCCGTCTTTTTTCTCTTCTGGCGTATGGGGAGCGTGGTCTGAGGCTATTACGTCGGCAAGATCTATGTTCTCAAGCATTGCAAGGACGTTCTCTTTACTTCTAAGAGGAGGGTTTACGTTAACAAAGCCGTTGAGCCTTTCAGAATCTTCGGTGGACAGTAGGAGGTGATGGGGAGTAACTTCAGAACTGGAATCCGTAGCAGCAATGACGTTGAGCGCATCTATCGTTGAAACGTGGCAGAAGTGAAAGCTACCGATTTTAACACATTTCTTTACGGCTTCTATTTCCGCTTCCGGCGGTCTGCACTCGAAATTGGGAACTTCGTTACATGTAATGAGTTCTGCATCTTCAGCGTGCAGACTCAGTCTGTACACATCCTTAACCTTCTCGAGTGTATCGTAGCTAACCTGCATCGAGTCGTGTTGAAGAAAAACTTCTCCAATGGCCGGTGGGAAGTACCCTCTTTCACAAATCTTGGATATTATTCCCTCTATTTTTCCGGAGTTCTCCTCTGTCAGACCCAAGTTCAACGCGTAGTCCACGTAGGACTTTTTCTCAGCTTTCTTCACTCTTTCGAAGTAAGCCTCCTCGTCTGTTATCGCTGGCTTGCAGTTCGGCTGGTCTATTGCCAGGCAAATACCTCCATGTAGGGCTGAAAGCGAGCCACTCTCTATTGTTTCCTTGTGCTTTTCCCTAAAATCGCGAAAATGAACGTGAACATCTATTGCGGCGGGGAGTATTATACCCCTCACAGCCTTCCCGCTCAACTCCTTACTAACCCTGAGAATCCTTTCATCAAACTCGATTCCAGCTTCGAGTATCTCGCCTCTGTAAAGAATCTTGCCCCTGAGAATCATCGAATGCATTCGGAACAAAGGTTTATATACTATTCCGTAAGCCCCAAAAATAGTTTTATGCTTAAGGCGAGGGGGCTATGATGAAATCGATAGTTGAGGAGGCTTTGGCGAGAGCTGAGAGGGAAAAGCTGGAGCGATTTAAACCGCCTGAGAATGTGGAAGACGAAATACTGCAGATGTTACACGAGCTTAAGACCGAGATAAGGGTAATCGGCGTGGGAGGCAGCGGTTGTAACACAATTTCGAGGATGTTTGAGGAAGGAATTGAAGGAGCAGAACTGATCGCAGTAAATACGGATGTACAGCATCTTTACCACACGAGAGCCCATAAGAGGCTCTTAATAGGCAAAAAGAGGACGAAAGGACTTGGAGCCGGAAGCCTGCCGCAAGTTGGTGAGGAAGCTGCAAGAGAAAATGAGGAGGACATAAAGAGGCTTGTAGAGGGAGCGGACCTCGTTTTCGTAACTTGCGGTTTGGGAGGTGGAACCGGAACCGGAGCTTCCCCAATTGTGGCTGAAGCAGCCCAAGAGGCTGGAGCCTTAACAATTGCAGTGGTAACGTTCCCCTTCTCTGCAGAGGGAGCGGTAAGAAGGGCCAACGCTGAAGCTGGTCTCGAAAGGTTGAGGGAGGTAGCCGATACCGTGATAGTCATACCCAACGACAGGTTGCTCGAAGTAGTGCCAAACTACCCGATACAGCTTGCCTTTAAAGTTGCAGACGAGATATTGATGAGGGCTGTGAAGGGCATTACCGAGCTGATAACGAAGCCAGCCTTGGTTAACCTCGACTTTGCAGATGTAAGGACGGTGATGGAGAAGGGCGGAGTTGCAATGATTGGACTTGGAGAAGCGAGTGGAGAAGACAAAGCTGCCGAATCCGTGAGGAAGGCGTTGAAGAGCCCATTGCTTGAGGTTGATGTAGCGGGAGCTAAGGCAGCCTTAGTAAACGTTACAGGCGGCCCTGACATGACAATCGAAGAAGCTGAAGGTGTCGTGGAGGAAATATACAGCAAGGTTGATCCGGACGCAAGAATTATATGGGGTGCCATGATTGACCCAGAGCTTGAAAATACGATGAGAACTTTGGTCATAATTACAGGTGTAAGGTCACCCCAGATACTCGGAAGGAAAACCCAAGTCACCAAGAGATTTGGAATAGATTTCGTGAGGTAAGTTAAATCTAAAGTGATAAAGGGATCTGGATGATAAACACAGAGGTGAATATCAAAGACAAGCTGAAGGAGTACTTGAATGTCCTAAAAATGACGAGAAAGCCAGATAGAGAAGAGTTCGTAATGACGGCAAAGGTAGCGATAGCAGTAATGTTCGTTGTAGGCTTTTTCGGCTTCCTAGTTTACGTTCTCATGAACGTACTTCCGGGGGCATTCAAATGAACAAGTTCTTCGCTATAAAGACCACGGCAAACCAAGAGAGAGTAGTCGCAAACCTCATGGAAATGGCTGTGAAAAAGTACGAGCTTGGAGTATATTCAATTCTCGCCCCTAAAGAGCTTAAGGGATACGTTATAATCGAAGCAGAGAGGATGGAGGACTTGCTGAAAGCGATAAGGGGTCTACCACACGTAAAAGGAGTGGTTAAGGGAGAAGTTGGTTTCTCTGAAATAGAGCATTTTCTCGCCCCAAGAAAAGCTGCAGAGCAGATAAAAGAGGGATTTACTGTAGAGATTATATCAGGCCCGTTCAAGGGAGAGCTCGCCATAGTCAAGCGGGTGGATGAGGCAAAAAATGAGATAACCGTGGAACTGATTGAGGCAGTGGTACCAATTCCAGTTACGGTTAAGGCGGACCATGTAAGGGTCGTAGATAAGAGAGAGGAGAGTTAGCATGAGGGTAGTTGAAGTTCTTGTGACTGGTGGTAAAGCGACACCTGGGCCGCCTTTGGGGCCTGTAATAGGCCCACTGGGGCTAAACGTTAAACAAGTCGTGGACGCAATTAATGAAGCTACAAAGGAATACGACGGGCTATCTGTTCCTGTTAAGATCATAGTAAAGGATGACAGGAGCTTCGATATAGAAGTTGGCATTCCTCCAACGACGGCATTGATTAAGAGAGAGCTCAAGTTGGAAAAGGGATCGAGTCAGACGGGAAAGCAGTTCGTTGGCGATCTGACGATGGATCAGGTTATAAAAATTGCAAAGATTAAAAAGGACGAAATGCTCAGCTATACACTCAAAGCAGCAGTAAAGGAGGTTTTGGGCACGTGCATTTCAATGGGGGTGACAGTTGAGGGCAAACATCCCAAGGACGTTCAGAGGGAAATAGACGAGGGACTTATTGAAATCCCAGAATAACTACTCTTTTATTTCATCTATCGCGTGTATTGTTCTCGCAAGTCTTCTTTTTATGATTTCAGCAACTTTTTCCGGTTTTTCTGCAAAATAAACGTAACCTATCCATCCTCTCTGCACGAGCTTTCTCCTAACTATACCTTCGTTGAGCAACCTCTTAAGTCTCGTTCGAACTATACGGGTAGATAGTTTGAGCTCCCGTGCAATCTCACTTGCGGTCATCTCTCCCCTCTGTAGGAGAAGCTTATAAATTTCCACTTCTGATGCGTGGAATATCATCGAGCGGAGTAGCTTGTTTACATTGTCCAGCATGTTATATCACCGTTAAACTTAATACTATGAACTTTGTAGTTCATCGGTAGTAAATAGGTTTTTCGGGGGGAGCTACATGGACACCGGCAAAATGGTGGAATTCTTTAGTGTCACTGTAAACAACCCCGTCACGAAAATGGTGATAAAGAGAACGCTCAAAAAAGAAGAGGGCTCCACAAAACTCGAATACTACCTTAAGGCATTTGCAGAAGGCAAAGATATTGGTAGTGTGGAGTATAAGATAATTAAATCTGTAATAAAAACTGGACTGAAAATTTTTGGAGGAAAGGAGGAAGAGCTTAAAGAGAGGTTGAGTGATGCGTACTGGCGCAGGGGCTTTGTAAATGTTTTAACGGGCTTGGTTGAATTTGGCGTTAGAAAGCCGTTTGTTCCAGGCGCC
>Ga0190367_1000759_pt1 | contig 21174 bp, 13 predicted proteins | sample 4872181011_MG_FD_171838 | JGI IMG/M metagenome (GOLD analysis project Ga0190367, IMG submission 171838) | Hydrothermal vent microbial mat bacterial communities from Southern Trench, Guaymas Basin, Mexico - 4872-18-10-11_MG | ecosystem: Environmental > Aquatic > Marine > Hydrothermal vents >...
GAGCCTGTGAGAATGGCATAGCCTATATCTAATGAGCCTTTTACAATAAGGATAGGAATTAGATTAGGAAGTATCTCTTTAAACATTATATATAATGAGGAGGCTCCTAAAGATTCAGCAGCTTGAACGAATTCTTCCTCTTTTAGGGACAGAACTTCACCGTAAACAAGCCTGGTATACCAAGGCCACCAACCGAACGATATAGCGAATATCAGGTTCTCCATCGTTGGTTCTACGACAGCACTTACAGCTAATACTAGAGCCATAGAAGGGACGGAGAGAAATACGTCAGTTATTCTCATTATTAAAGATCCTATAAAACCCCCCATGTAACCAGCTATAAGACCTAAAAAGGTGCCTAAGGAGGTGGCAATAATTATTACGGAAATCCCTAGTACAAGTGAAATTCTTGAACCAAGAATAACTCTACTTAGTATATCTCTACCCATTTCATCAGTGCCAAAGAGGTGCTCCCAGCTAGGAGGCTGGAACACCTTCTCTATATGTATCTTATAGGAGTCTTCAGGGTAGGGAGCTATTACCTCTGCAAATAAGGCCATGAAAAATATTATACTAACTAATACAAGTCCTACTATTGAAAGTTTATTCTTTTTAAGCCTATATAACATCCTTTTAAGCTCTTCTGTTCTATACTCCTTTCCCTCTATTTTCCTCAACTATTACTTCACCTCCATTCTTAGTCTTATTCTGGGATCAAGGTATCCGTATAATATATCAACCACTAAGTTTACGAGAGAATAGAATAGTCCTATAACTAATGTTACACCTATGACTGCGTTGAAATCCTTGTAGAGAAGTGCTCTAATACCATACTTCGCTAATCCGGGCCATGAGAAGACTGTCTCCACAACAAAAGCACCTGCAAGAAAGTAACCGTAGAGGAGACCTATTATTGTAAGTGCGGCAGAGAAAGCATTTCTTAAGGTGTATTTATATATAAGTATGTTCTCAGGAAGACCATTGGCCTTGGCTACTAAAAAATAGTCCTTTTCCATTTCCTCCAACATACTAGCTCTCACAATTCTCATTATCTGAGCTATCGGTGATAGAGCTAATGTAAAAGCAGGGAGAATAATGTGCTTAAGGCTACTAATGAACGCCTCCATATTAAAACATAATAGACTATCTACTAGGTAAAGACCAGTTACGTGTTTAGGTGGCTCTATGAAAGGATCTATTCTTCCTGTAGTCGGTAGCAACCCTAACTGATAGGCTATAATTATTTGAAGCATTATTCCTAACCAAAAACGAGGCATCGAGACTCCAGAGAAAGCTAATATTCTAAATATATGATCAACCCATGTATTTCTCTTTGCAGCTGTTACTATACCCAATAAAGTACCTACAATTACAGCGATTATCATTGAAAATGTTATAAGTTCAAAAGTAGCAGGGAAATAAACAAGAACGTCTTCCATCACATCTCTGTAGGTATAAAGAGAGGTGCCGAGACTGCCTCTCAACAATTGTTCTACATATACTAAAAACTGTATAAAAAAAGGCTTATCAAGCCCTAATCTTCTTCTTAACGCCTCTACTTGTTCTTTAGTAGCTTCAGGACCTAAAGCTAATCTAGCAGGATCTCCAGGTAAAATTCTCGAAATAAAAAAGATTAATATTAGGAGGCCAAAAAGAGTAGGTATTATTTGTAAAGATCTTCTTATTATGAAATCCCTATATTTCATATTCCTGTGTTACGGGAACTAAGAGAGGGGTTTTAGTTGTTAACGGATTACTAACCTCTTTTTCTATTCTTAAATTGTACCACACTAAGTCATAGCCAAGTATACCTATATACTTATAACCTTTAACCCAGTCCCTGTATGCTATCCTATGTATAGGGTTAGCTATGAAGAGTATGGCTGCGTCCTCGGTCACGATCTTTTGAACTTCACCATAAAGCCTATACCTCTCACTTACATCTATCGTAGCTCGAGCCTTTTCAAGCAGCTCATCTACTACCGGATTACTGTACCAGGCACATGACATATATGTACCAGCAGCTTTAGAGCTAAACATCAAGTATGTATGGCTATCGGGTGATGGGTATTTTGCTGTATGGAATATAGCTACCATATGGGGGGTTGTCTCAGGTTTAGCGACCAATTCAACCATCCTGGCCCAAGTTTCCGGCCTCAACTTTACCTTTATTCCAAGCTCAGCTAAATTACTTTGAATAATCAGTCCTATTCTTCTTTCACTTTCAACATATTCAACGTACATATATTCTAATGTAAACTCTTCAATTCTGTCAGCATATTTAGATTTACTTAAGTATTCTCTTGCCTTTTCTAAATCCCTCTTATATACTGTGACATTAGGATTATGACCTGGCATTAGCACGGGTACAGGACCTACAGCCTGTACAGCTCCTTTAAAAACTACTTTGTTTATAGCTTCATAGTCTATTGCATAGGATATTGCCTTTCTAAAGTATACGTCATCAGTAGGTGGTTTTTGGTTATGTAAAGATACAAAGAATAGCTGAGGAGCAGGATCTTCCTGAACAACGATACCTGGTTCTTTCTTAAGCTCTTCAAATGTTTCCGCTGAGACCCACTGTTCTATCATATCAGCTTCTCCTTTTCTTAACATAGTTACCTCTGTTGCTTCTTCCCCTACGACTAAGACAGTAGCTACGTCTATCTGATTCTCCTCCCATCCTCCCCAATAATCCTCAAACTTTCTAAAAACATACCTGGTTCCTGGCTCGTATATCTCTATATAGTAAGGTCCTGAGCCTGCGTCATGTTTGCTAAGGAACTCCTCACCATAGTCTCCAAATTCTCCGTAGGGACCAGGTTTTAAGTTTGCCATTATTAGATCTTTATTAACTATAAACAGTTGAACAAGGGTTGCTAAGAATGGACCATAAGGCTTCCTCAGGTGGAATCTTACAGTATATTTGTCTAGAACCTCAGTGTCGCCAGGTTCAAGTACACCTTTCCATAACCATGAGAATCCTTTTCCCATCCTAAGCATTCTGTCCATACTAAACGCTACGTCTTCAGCTGTGAGCTCCGTACCGTCATGAAACTTAATACCTTTTCTTATGTAAAACGTCCAAGTCATTCCATCGGGCGATACTTCCCATCTTTTAGCTACCCAGGGTTTAGGCGGTTTTCCAGGCTGAGGATATACAAGAGGATCATATAGGTTCATAACCATTAGGCTCTCTGTTTCGTCTCTGTGTTTTGCCGGATCAAGAGTTGCTGTGGACTGAGTGGTAACATATGTGAATCTTATCTCCTTTGGTTTGGCGGTTACTACAATTACAGGTATTAATAATGTAGTTATCATAATAAGGCTTATTATTCTCAGAGCCCTAAGGTGTGTTTCCTTCATACTCACACCTTTTTAATGTTTTTTAAACAATATACTATATAAACTTAACTTTATTTTAACCATTATTGGTGATGGATAATTGAAAATGGAACTCACAAGGGCAGTTTTTAAAACTCTTAAGGACTGTGCAAGATTAAAGCCTGGGGAGAGTGTCCTAATCTTAGCGGACACGCTAGCTGATTATGAGATAGTTACTAAGTTTGGTGAAGTAGCTCATGCTCTGGGAGCTGAGGTCTCAGTAATGGTTTATGAGGCACGTGAGGAGGTAGATATTGAACCGCCTAGACCTGTAGCTGCAGCGTTGAGCAACGCTGGTTTGGTAGTAGACCTGGTAACTAAGTATATTATTCACACCGACTCGTACCTTAGGGCACGCAAAAATGGTGTAAGAATACTTTGTGGTACTGGTATAACACAGGACATGTTGATAAGAATGGTAGGACAGGTTGATTATAGTATCATCCTAGAAAGTGCAAAGAAAGTTAAGGATATGTTCGATGCTTCGAGAAGATGCGAGATCAAAACAGAGGAAGAGCATCTATTAACAATGAAGCTTGGTGATCGTCCAGTATTGATTAGAGATGGAGTGCTTGAAGGAGCGGGGGACCTAGATTACATACCTGGCGCGCAGGTCTCTTTAGCACCCTTAGAGGAAACCATTGAAGGGAGCATAGTAGTTAATGGAACCATATATCCTCCGATAGGTAGACTTAACAAAAATATAATACTTAGATTTAAGGAAGGAAAGCTAATTAACATAGAAGGAGGGAGTGAGGCTGACATCTTTCGAAGATGGTTGAAGAGTTTTAATGACCCAAAGATGTACTATGTAGCCCACATTTCCATAGGACTTAACCCTAAGGCTAGGATAAGTGGAAATATATTAGAAGATGAGAGAATAGCCGGAGCTTTTGTGTTAGGATTAGGATCTCAAATGGAATATTTTAAAGGAAATATAGGCAAGGCGTCAGCGCATAGTGATAGTGTTGTATTGGGTGCAAACGTGCTTCTTGATGGTAAATACCTAGTGAGGGATGGAAGATTAGAGAGCTAAACCAAGGGTTTTCCGTATCTTGGATTAGCTAAATACTTAACTCCTACTTTTATAATCTTTTCTAGTATAAAGATAGCTCTCTTCCTTGATAAAACTTTGTTGTTATTACCGCAGTAAGGAGAATATATACAGCGAGGACAGCCATCCTCACACTCACAATTCGACGTTATCTCAAAAGCTACACTAAACCCCTCCTCAATCTTCTCGTAAAGGATTCTTGAGGCGCCTGAACCTCCAGGATAAGAATCATAAATATATATATGTCCTGAGGGGAAGCTCACTCCACCCAAATCTGTAGGTGCTAAACCCGCAACTACCTGAGCGGCTGAAATTATAGCGTGCTCTATTGCGTGAAAAGCCTCAGCATTCTGAGCTTCGCTCCAATGGGACACAGGTTGAATCTCTAAGGAAACGCCTTTTGTCTTAAATGCATAGATATGTTCTTTATCCAATATTTCCTCCTTTAGCGTCTCCATTGAGGGGAATTTCTTAACTACATAACCATAGACACTATCAGTAATTGTAAGGTTTAAATATTTAATCTTAAGACCTTTATAGTATTTCTCCTCTATAATCTTGCCTTCCTCAGGCAGTGTATAAAAGAGTGGGTATGTAATCATCTCAGGATCCCCCGGTATTTTTTTGACGATAGCTTTTCTCTTTTTGAGATCTATAACTAAGTAAGGAATTCCTCTATGAAGATAAATAGCGCCAGGATGAAGCTCTTTAAGAGCCATTGGCATCTCTCTAGACCCTATGTTTTTGCCTTCAGCAGTAATTATCTCCACTATCTCTCCAACACCTCTTAAGCTCATTCTTGGTCTTAGAAACTCAATACCTTCCCTTGTAATTCTTAAAAAACTTCCCTTAACCTTAAGGAGACCTTCCCTGACTAAAACGAGAGCTATTTCCCTTAGGAACTTATCTAAATTATTTAAATTAACAGGCATATCCCTAACCATTGCTAGAACATGAATCTTAGCTATCTCCTCGTTTTCTGGCTCCAAGACCTGTGGTTCTGGTTCTCTATCAAAAAATGCCCTGGGATTTCGCTCATAAAAGGAGCTTATGGGATCGTCACCCAGTATCACAAAAGTATACGATTTCTGTCCTCTCCTACCAACTCTTCCTATTCGTTGTAAATATCTTGAGAAGCTAGGAGGAATATTATATAAGATTACAGCATCTAAGTCACCTATATCTATGCCTAGTTCTAAGGTAGGAGTAGATACGACAGAGCATATTTCGCCTCTCTTAAGCTTTTCCTCTACCTCTTTTCTATCTTTTCTACTAAGTCCCGCTCTATGTACTTCAATACTTAACCCTGATCTCTTTGCTAGTATTTTTATGATTTCAGCTGATCTGTGGCTGTCTACAAATATAAGCGTCTTGAGACCCTTTTTCTCACAGAATTTTATGAGAGATATAGTCTCAGCCATTTTAGACCTATAAATTGGTTTTAGAAGTATATGGTAAAGAGGCGATTTACGTACATCTTTAGATTCGATGACTCTAACCTTACTTTTAAATAATTTAGAGGCAAAAATTTCAGGGTTACCTATTGTAGCTGAAGCCCCTATGTACTGAGGGTTAACGCTCGTAAATCTCTCCAATCTTCTAAGCACGTAATAAACATGTGTTCCGAAAATCCCTGTATATACATGCATGTCATCCATAACTATCGTTGAAACTTTGCTCATTAATTCTCTAAAACTAGAGGAGTATTGAAGGGAATAATGTATCATGTCAGGGTTTGAAATTAAAAACTTCGGGGGATACTCGTAAATTCTTTTCCTCTCTCTTTCCGGAGTATCTCCATCAAGTACGCTAACCCGAACACCAAAAAATAGGGAAGTGTAATACCTTATTCTATCTAGTTGATCCCTAGCAAGAGCCTTTGTGGGGTATATTAGAAGAAAAATTTCTTTATCGTTACCTATCGCTCTCTCTATCAATGGTAATAAGAAAGCCTCTGTCTTTCCTGTTCCAGTGCCAGCTACTATGAAGACGTTTTCTCCTCTTCGAATGGCCTTTATAGCTTCCTCTTGAAAACTATAGAACCTTTCTATACCTCTTTTTTTAAGTGATGAAGCTAGTTCCCTTACTTTAATAACTTCATTAACATAGGAGCCTAGTTTAGGTAGAAGTGGCTTGTCAATCTTCACATGTACTATTTTTCTTGAGCTATCGGCTAAGAGTTCCTTAATTACCTCCTCCATTTCACTCTTTCCTTCTCTAAATCTTCCTTAGAGACAAAAATTATTTAAATATGTTCTTAGGGGATTTCTCCCGAGTGTAATGCCGAAAGCTATCTATAAAAACCTATGTCCTGCATGTCATGGGTTTATAAGTTCTGAGCTTCTCTCAAAGGGATCAACCTGTTCTATATGCTCTAAAAAAGTAAATATAAATAGACAAGAATTAATAGAGATTAATAACTACTTTACTAAGTTGCTAGGAGCAGAGATGTGGAGTGCACAAAGAATGTGGGCGAAAAGGATCCTTCGGGGACAAAGTTTTTCGATGATAGCACCTACAGGTTCAGGTAAGACTGTTTTCGGAATAATTATGTCAATATACATGGCTCATACTAGAAAATGGAAAACACTTTTTATACTTCCTACTTCCATACTAGTTGAACAAGTATATGATAAGACAGTTTCCTTTATAAGCAAATTTAGTTTAAAGACCAATGTAGTAGCTTATCATACCTTTCTAAGTAAAAAGGAGAAGGAGAAAGTATTATCTAAGCTTCAAAACCGTGAAGGAGATATTATAATATTAACCTCAAGTTTTATTTTAAGAAATATAAAATTAGTTGAAAAATACAATTTTAATCTCGTATTTGTAGATGATGTGGACGGTGTGCTTAAGTCAAGTAAACTTTTTTATTTTATATTAAAGATAATACTTAATTTAAGTAAAGATAAAATAGATAAAATTTACAAAGAGTTAAGAAAAGGTAATAGAGGAATACTTAATGAGGTAAAAGTAGAGAATCCTAAAAACAAAGTACTTGTTGTTTCTGGCGCGTCTCTCAGAGGTAAGAGGACAGTTAGGATTAAATTACTTAGAGAGCTTTTGGGATTTGAAATAGGATCTACGTCAGAATCTTTACGAAATGTGTTGGATACCTTTTTAGTAAGCGAAAATATGGAACAGGAAATTCTTTTTCTAGTTAAGAAACTTGGCCATGGAGGCATAATATTTGTGCCGCAAGATAAGGGGCTTGAGTATGTTAAAAACATACATAGGTATTTAGAGGAGAAGGGCATTAGATCTGAAGCTTATATAAGACCTAAGAAAGGAATGTTAGCTAGATTTGTAAAAGGAGAGGTAGATGTTTTAATAGGTATAGCTTCCAGCAGATCACCTCTATCTAGAGGTATAGATCTACCTTATACGGTTAAGTATGCTATATTTGCAGGTGTACCTAAGCTTAGGTTCATTCTTGATCCCGAAAACCTCTCTCCAGCTAAAAAGATAATTCTCTTGGCTAACATATGTGATTATCTTAGTAAAAGAGATAAGGAGCTATGTAGAAAGTTGATTGTTGATTTAAGGAAGGTATTGTCCTTGGCAACAGCTGCTTACAGAGGATTAGAGCTTAATCGGAGAAGTAGAAAGTATATTTCAGAATTACTAAACCGTATTGATAATTTTATTTTAACTAAATTCAATGATAGATCATTACTTAATGAATTGGAGAAAAGCCCTTACATAGAATTAAGTAACGAAAAGAAATCATTAAAGAAATCATTAAAGCTAATAATATCCGATCCTACAGCTTACATACAAGCCTCCGGCAGAACCTCTAGATTATATGCAGGCGGTGTATCCAAGGGTCTTTCAGTAGTTCTTGTTGATAGTAAAAAGGCTTTTAATCACCTTAGAAAGGAACTTACAAAAAGATATTTAGAAATCGAGTTCAAAGATCTAAATGAATTAAATATTAACGAACTTAATGAAGAGTTAACTAAAGAAAGAAAAATTATAAGGAATATTATTGAGGGAAAGATAAGACCAGGATTTTTAAATAAAGTCAAAGTTTCCTTATTCGTAGTCGAATCACCTAACAAAGCTAGAACCATCGCGTGGTTCTTTGGTAAGCCTTCTATCAGAAAGATAGAGAATCTAAAGGTATATGAGGTTCATACAGGTGATAATGTTCTTTTAATAACATCTACAGGAGGACATCTTTTCGATTTAGTTACAGATAGAGGTATTTATGGTATAGAGATCTCTGAAGACAATGAAGTAATACCTGTTTACTCTACAGTCAAAAAGTGTCTTAGATGCGGTGAAAGCTTTACAGATGATGTAAATAGCTGTCCTAGATGCGGTAACTCTAATGTAAGAGATAGCATGACTATTGTTAATTCTCTTAGAAAACTTGCTTTAGAAGTAGATAGAGTCATAATAGCTACAGATCCTGATTCTGAAGGAGAAAAAATAGCATGGGATGTTTACTTAGTTTTAAAGCCCTATATAAACGATATAGTAAGGGCTGAGTTTCATGAAGTTACCCCACGAGCAGTCTTAAATGCGATAAGAAAGCCGAGGCTTATAGATGAGAATCTGGTTGAGTCGCAAATTCTCAGGAGAATCGAGGACAGATGGGTTGGTTTTGGCTTAAGTAATATAGTTCAACGTAAATTTAGCTTAAAGACTTTATCGGCGGGGAGAGTTCAAACTCCAGTGTTAGGTTGGATTATAAAAAAATACGATAACTATGTAAATAAAAAAAGGTATTTAATAATATTAGTGCTTGAGAACGGAATTAAAATAGTAAAAGAAATTAGTGTTGAAAATGGACACCAAGCTAGAAAGCTTATAAATAAATTAAAAAATACATATGTAAAAATAAAGATTATTAAAAAAGGGGTAAGAGAGGTTCAACCGTGGCCTCCTTACACTACAGATTCTATGTTAAAAGATGCAGCTAACATACTCGGATTAAGCGCTAATGAGACTATGGCTATAGCACAGGATTTATTTGAAAACGGTCTTATAACCTATCACAGAACTGATAGTACAAGAGTTTCTCCTTTAGGAATATCCATAGCAAGAAAATATATTATGGAACACTTTGGCAAAGAATATTATCAAGGAAGAAGTTGGTCTCAAGGCAGTGAAGGAGCACATGAGTGTATACGACCAACTAGGCCAGTAAATGTGGAAGAGTTAGCGAGTCTCACTCTTTCTGGAATAGTAAATTTACCTTTAAAATTGTCAAGGAGGCACCTAGCATTATATAATCTGATTTTTAAGAGGTTCATAGCTAGTCAGATGAAAGCTGCCTTTATTGAAAGAGCCAGAATATCCTTTTCTGCAGGTAATTTGAGTGGGGAGTTAGAGGTCAATGTGAGAGTGTTAAAACAGGGATTTACTAGGCTAATACCTCTTAGGGTAGCAGAGATAAGAGAGGGGGAAGTGAGGATTACAGAGGCGAGCTATAGGAAAGGCTCTAAAGAAAAGCTATTTACACAAGGAGATTTGATAGCTTATATGAGAGAGAGGGGTTTAGGCAGACCCTCTACTTACGCTAAGATAATTGAGACACTTACTAAGAGACGGTATGTGCTCTGTGTCACTAAAAGGAAGGTATTAGTACCTCTAAGAACCGGAAGAGAGGTGTACACTTACTTGGCAACAAATTATCCAAATTTGGTTTCAGAGGAGAAAACTAAGAAATTATTGGAGGCTATGGATCTTGTGAGTCAAGGAAAGGTCAACTATAGAGACGTATTATCTGAGATTTATAAGGAACTTTCTACTCTTAAGGTAATAAGTAATAATTAAATTACTTTACATGTGTTTATAACATACTATTCTAATTATGTCGCTTGCATCCTCTAAGTCATCTGCTATCATCTCTAAAAGATCTACTGCGTCTCTCAAATCTATCGCCGTGAGTATGTCCATTCTTTCCTCCTCAATCTGAGATCTGATAAGCTCCATAATTCTTCTTCTAACAACGTCAACTTTTGTCTCCGATTTTTCAACATTATCTGAAAGTATAAGAGCGTATGTGGGTGAGGTTCTTATAGCTTTAAGATTTTCTATAAATCTATCAGCGGTTTCCATGAGCAAACTATGCATCTCAAGAAGCTCCTTTTGAAGGTCCTCCTCTATCTTCCCCCTTAGCCTCATAAGCCTCTCGTTACTTTCGAGTAACGCACCAGCCATCCTATCTATGGTCTCTACAAGCCTTTCAAAGTCCATTCTATCACCTATAGGAAGCGTTGAAGACCATATCTTCCCCATGACCTCTCTTTTAAGAACGTCAGCCTCTCTTTCAAGGTCTTTTATTCGCGAGTTAGCTCTCTCAGCTCCCTTAAGGTCATTATTAAAAATGCTTTTAAGAACGTCTCTCTGTATCTCTAGGCACTCTCTGATTTTAGTCATATGATTAACAACGAGCTCAAAGAAAGGCCAACTAGGTCTTGTTTCCCTAATAACCGTCAAAGCGGCCATGGAACCCATAAACATTACTGCTGCTGTTAAGTAAAACGTCGCACTAACACTTAGATATTCGGTTAGCAGGCCTAATAATATAGCGCCTGTAAAATATCCCGAGTCCCTGAACCCTCTATAAAGTCCAAGAGCTGTAGCCTTTATATCTAAGGGAGCTAAATCAGCAGTCATAGCAGGAAGTACGGGATAGTACATTCCATATCCTAATCCTGCAAGAATAGCTACTAAAACCGCTAACCCTGGATTTTGAACATAAAGAAACAATATTAAGGTAAGGCCACTTAAAGCTAACCCAACTGTAGCTAGCGGTTTTCTACCTATTCTATCGGAAATTCCGCCTATGAACGGCATGGTAAAAGCCCAGGAGAAAATAAAGGCTCCTTCCACCGCACCAATATCCGTCAGTCTATAACCTATATTAATGAGGTATAGAGGTAATAACGCCCATACTAGTGCATCCGCTAATTTGGATAGATGGGCAACTATGTAGGTAGCTGAGAGGCTTGGATAGCTAAATATTCTTTTAATATTTTTCTGAATATTTAGCTCAGCCTCGTATCTCTTCTCCTCTTTTATGAGAGGCTTGGTTTCCTTAATAAGGAAAACCGCGAAAAAGAATGAAACAAGAGCTGCAATAAGAGAGTAACGAAAGGCGTGTATCGCCGAGCTCTGAGCCCAAATGGACCCTGCTATCACAGCTCCTATGCCATACCCTCCATATGCGAATCCCTCCATAAATCCGAATGATCTAGCAGCCTCCTCAGCTCCCAATACATCGGATATCGAGGCCATAGCCGCTGTGAAAACCAAGCCTTCACCAGCTCCTATAAGTAAATTACCTAGTAGTAAGGCTTCAAATCTCTCCAGTTTTAATATAACTATTACTCCTATGAGATAAGCTAACGAGCCCAGTACCATAGCTATTTTCCTTCCAAGCCTATCGGATACAAAACCTCCTGTAAGTCCCATGACTCCTTTAAAGATGCCGAAAAAAGCTAGTGGAAGAAACGCTAGACCTAGATACCTTGTTAATGACGATGAGTAGGAGGAAAGCACAGTTCTTTGCACACCGGTGGCTGAGCCTACTATTGTTTCAAATAAGAGTATCGCTACCACTAGGTTAATCTTGGTTTTGCTCATCTCCCATCTACCTACTATCTATAAGGACTTCGTAGCAATATTCCAGTATTTAAATCTATTGGCAATAAATTAATAAAAACTTTCTAAAACCTAAAGTTAGGTTGAAAGGAATAATAGTATATACCATAGGTCATAGTAATAGAGAACTCGATGAATTTATCAAGTTGATTAAACACTATAAAATAGATAGCCTAATAGATGTAAGAAGGTTCCCCTCATCCAAAATAGTTCCTCACTTCAACAGGCAATTTCTTGAAAATAAGTTAAAGGAAAATAGCGTAAGATATCTATGGTTAGGTGACCAATTAGGAGGTTTTAGAAAACCTAGTTATGTTTCATATATGGAAACAGAGAGTTGGAAGGAAGGATATAAAAGACTAAAATCTATCATAGAAAATTCTACACCGGTTATAATGTGTAAAGAAAAACTATGGTTTAAGTGTCATAGAAGGTTTATAGCTAATGAGCTAGTAAAGGAGGGATACATTGTGATACATATAATAGATAAAAATAAAATTTACAAACATAAACTACAATTAAATCTGTAATATCACCAAGACAAAAGATTAATTCATTGCAATTAAATTCAAAAAATAGGGCTATGAAGAACCATTGCAGCGCTTAGCTGTGAAGAAAAGGTTTCCGGCCTGAGCCCTTACTTCTTTAACAGGTTAATTACCTTAGGTAGCAGTTCCCATCCATGCTCTATAATTCCCAGTGATCCCTTACTGCAATTACTTTCACTTAGTTTAGATATCCCATCTCCATTTCTTCCAGGCACATAAAGTAAGACAGGTACAGGATCATCTGTATGAGTCCTAGCTGAATAAGGCGTGGCATGATCAGAGGTAACGAGTATAGCTGTGTTATTTAAATCAACTTCATTTAACAGGGGAGTAACGAAATACTCATCGATATCTTCAAGAGATTTAACCTTGCCTTTGAAATCTCCATCATGACCGGGTTCGTCAGGGCCTTTAAGATGGACATACACTGCGTCAACTCTTTTGAGAAGATCAAGCGTGTGTTTAAGTCTTATGGTGTAGTCGCTTCTCTTATCAGGTGTCGGAGGCGGCACTTTCTCTATCTCCATACCAAGTAACCTAGCTATTCCTATTTCTACGGGCATTTCGACTATAGCTCCAAATTCGATGCCGAACTTCCTGCTTATAGGCTCTACATGAGGTAGTTCTCCTCCAGCATCTCTGAGAAGTATCGTATTAGCTTTCAGATATCCCTTAGAAGCTCTTTTAAGATTAACAGGGTGAGTATCCAGTCTCTTAATAGCCTTCTCAGTAAATATGTTTACTAGCTCAGCTGTTCGCTTAGCTTCTTCTGTGTCATCAAGAGGTCTACATCTAACAAGCCTGGGTTCAAATCCGGGTCTTGCAACTGATATTTTCCCCTTCCTCGTATAGGCAGGATCAGTATTATCTACATTGTCAGAGAGCTTAAGCGAGCTGCTTCCTATGACAACAACTGCCCTATGACCTATAGTAGCTACCACCTTCGCATAACCTTCATATTTACCTAGGTCCATGTCATTAAGCGCCTTAGCTAGCTCCCTAGCCTCATCTGACTTAAGATTTCTTCCCACTCTCCTATCCACTATATTACCAGTGGAGATATCAAGAGTGGCAAAGTTCGCTCTGAAGGCCACCTCATAACCTTCCTTAATTCTTATACCTGCTCCCAAAGCTTCTAAAGGACCTCTACCTGTATAATACTTATGAGGATCATAACTTAGAATAGAGAGCACAGCAGCATCGCTTTCTGGAGCGACACCACGAGATATGGTGTACATGAGGCCACAGAGAGAGAGGGAAGCTATCTTATCTAAACCAGGAGTATTAGCTGCCTCATAGCTAGTTACTTTATCATTCAGTGAATCAGCGGCACCGTCTATAACCAGATATAATAATTTCATTGATTAAACACCCTTCCTTGAATAACTCGAGGCTTTTTATTTTCACCGATCCACTACTCACTATTATTATAAATAAATTATAAATAATTTTTCAAAATAAATAAAATAAAAATTTAAAAAATATTTTTTATCCTAAGATGTTAGTAATCCAGTTACTATCTTCCTAGCTTCTAGAGCTGTTAACCTGGCTTCAGCTAATTTACCTGCGTCAAATAGCGATATAGCCTCGTTTAACTTAGCCGCAGCTTCACTAACATCAAGTCCTCTGTTTTTAGCAGCCTCTATCTCTCCTTCTACCTCCTCTATAAGTGTCCACGTGGATTTTAACTCATCAAGTTTCCTGTATATCTCTTTTTCAAAGTAATCATTGACCAGATCCCATCTCTCAGCAGCTAATGTTACATTATAGGGCAGAACTTCTACACCAGTTATCTCATAAAAGTTATCTACACCTATAGCAGCCTTCGCGTACTTAGCCATCGGTATCTCATCTTCATATTTAGAGTAATAGAAGTCTTTCATAGCGGGGAAGTATCCTCCCTCCAAGACGTATTTCTGACCTTCCTCTGAAAGTATCCAGTCCATGAACACTTTAGCGACGTTAGGATGAGGCGCGTTCTTTAACAAGGCAACTCCTTCAGCAACCAATAAGGTTACTTCAGGTACTATTGACTTAATAGGATATCCGTCTGCCTGCGCCATCATAGCGTTCATTTGAGGCTGAGCTACGCCTATAACGGCTTCTCCACGCTCCACTATTAGCAACGTGTCCGTACTTCCAGTGGAGAATCTAGCTAAGTTAACCGCTAATCTTCTAAAATACGCCCATGTAGCGTTCCAGCCACGAGTCTGTAGTAGTATTTCAACGGTCTCGTGCATTGTTCCTGAAGCATATGGTAACGTATGGACTATGACTCCTCTGTACTCCTTCTTAAGAAGATCATTCCATGTTTTAGGAACAGGTAGCCTAAGCTTCTTAAGTAGCTTAGCATTGTATATGTTAGTTACAAACCATAAGGAGAACGCGTACCAGTAACCTTCTGGATCCTTTATGTATGTCCCCCAGGCTTCAAGAGGTAAGTTATCTGCCGTCTTAGGAACGTATCTCTCTAGTAAACCTTCTTTCTTGAGAACCTCGTAAGCGGGTGGGCCTCCTCCAAAGAACACGTCAGCATCGGGCTTCCCTCCCCATGCTCTAACCTTGTCTACACATACAGGCCAACCACCAGGTTTTAGATACGTAACTTCTATATCCCTTCCATAAGTTCTCTTAAAATACTCTTTGAACCCTCTAATAACGGCTTCTGCCTCTTGAGTATAAACAGGCCCTATTAAAATGAGCTTGTCTTCAAGCTCCTCAGCTGCAAATGACGTTAAAGAAGCTATAATTGAAGTCACTAGAACTGCTAGAATTCCTATAACGAGAAAAGTACCTCTCTTCATACGAATTTTATTTTAACGAATAAGATATATAAGCCTTATTGTTTATCTTTATCTACCATTCAATTAATAAAAATAAGATCTATCTGGTGATAAAGTGAGATACTGGAGTAGAGGAGATACCCTATTACTCATAACGTTATATGTGTTTGTAATACTCTTTATTATATATCCCATAGGAATAGTTTTCCTAGAAAGTCTTAAAGTACCAAACACAAACAAATTAGGGTTAGATAATTATGTAAACTTCTTTTCTGATCCATATTATTTTAAGTGTTTTAGAAATAGTGTAATTTTAGGCATACTTACCATAATCTCTACAACAATAATAGGTTTTCCACTCGCATATATCTTGGCTAGGTATAGAATAAGAGGAAAAACAATTTTTACGGCTTTAACCTTACTTCCGATACTTTTACCACCTTATGTGGGGGCGTTTGCCTTCATAATATTCTTTGGAAAGTATGGGACTCTTAACCTTTTATTAGAGGAATGGGGATTAATCAGTGAACCCATTAATTTCATATACGGTCTTCACGGTATAGTGTTAGTAGAAACAATACATCTTCTACCTTTTATTGTACTAAACGTCACAGCAGGCATAACTCAGATTGACCCCTCATTCGAGGAAGCGGCTGAGGTAGTAGGAGCATCAGGATTATGGAGAGCACTTACTGTAACCATACCTTTAGTGGTTCCAAATTATATGGCTGGAGCGTTCTTAGTATTCATCTTTACGATGGCTGACTGGTTAACCCCACTTATCCTCGGTCAGACAGACTTCTTAGCTACCATAGCTTACATTAACATAGCCTACCATTTCACAGATGTACAACGTAAGTACATGGGTATAATAGCAACAGTGCTTGCTGCTTCAACATGTATAGCAGCTCTGTTAGTAGCGAGAAAATATGTGGAAATGAAAAGCTATGCCGCATTATCTAAGGGAACAACATATGAAGGACGGGTAATTCCAATAGGTGGAATAAAGAAAATAATAGCATATCTATACTGTATATTTATCTCCGCATTAGTATTGATATCTCCTTTCGTGATAACCATAGCGGCTTTCTCTAGAAGATGGATCTTGACACCTTTTCCAGAATACTGGACTTTCGAGAACATACGCATGCTTTTCATAGAACTTCCAATGTATATAAGAAACACATTTGTTTTCAGTGGAATCGCTCTTCTTATGGGAGTGGTAGTTGGGCTAGGAGTAGCATATATAGTTGCAAGGTCGAACATGCCCGGGCGCGATCTACTTGACAGCCTGTTCACTATGATACTTGCTATACCCGGTATAGTTGTAGGGGTAGGATACTTAATAGGTTACGGCTCAGAAATACCGCTTTTAGGTTTTAGTTTAGCGAGGTCATGGATAGTTATGCCGTTAGCTTTAGCAGTAAGACGATTACCTTACTTCATAAGATCTGCATATGCCTCATTTCTCCAACTTGATAAGACACTTGAGGAGGCTGCAGAGGTCAGTGGATCATCGAAATTAAGAGTCTTCTTTACGATCTCCTTACCTCTTATAATGAGAGGAGTTTTCGCAGGAATGGTAATGTTTTTCATAATGGCTATGCAAGAAATATCTTCAACTATATTCCTTTATAAGCCAGGTTGGGAAACTATGCCTATAGGTATCTTTTTGCAATGGCATAGAGGGACAGAATTTGGCGTGCCTGCAGCATTAGCCTTCTTGATGATAATAATAACATTTTCACTATTAATGATTATAAGTAAGCTGGGACAGAGAGTATTAGGAGGAGCTTTCTCGGCTGCATAAGGTGAGATAAATGACCTTTATACAGATCAGAAACCTCGTAAAGAAATTTGGGGAGGTAATAGCTGTAGATCACATAGATTTAGATGTCAAGAAGGGGGAACTTATAACCTTATTAGGTCCTAGTGGTTGTGGAAAAACTACCACGCTTAGATGCATAGCAGGATTAGAGATACCTGATGGCGGGGAAATAACCATCGAGGGTAAAGTCGTTACATCTGCTGAAAAGGGAATATTCATACCTCCTCATAAAAGAGGTATAGGAATGGTGTTTCAGAACTATGCAGTTTGGCCACATATGAGAGTATATGATAATATTGCTTATGGATTAAAATTAATGAAACTTCCTAAAAGTGAAATAAAGAGTAGAGTCAAGGAAGTACTGGAACTAGTAGGATTAGAGGGTTTGGAAAGAAGATATCCCACACAACTAAGTGGTGGACAACAACAGAGAGTTGCACTAGCACGCGCATTGGTAACTCAGCCAAGAGTATTATTGTTAGATGAGCCACTTAGCAATCTAGATGCTAAGCTACGTGAAAGAATGAGGTTTGAGATACGAGGATTAGTAAAAAAAGTGAAGATAACTACTGTGTATGTAACTCATGATCAAGCCGAAGCTATGGTAATTAGTGATCGTATAGTTATAATGAATAGAGGGAAGATAATGCAGATAGGAAAACCGGAGGAAATATACATGCATCCTGCCAACAGGTTTGTAGCAGATTTCATAGGTATTTCTAACTTCATACCTGGTAAGATAGAGGCCTTGCTTGAGAACTTCACAGGAGTTTTCTCGACGGATTTTGGTGAGAAAATAATCTGTAAAATTTCACCAAGGTTAAAGACAGGAGATAGAGCATTTATCCTAGTTAGACCTGAAGATATATTAATGTATAAGTCTAATCCACCTTCTGAGAACTCATTTAAGGCAAAAATTAAACATAGGGTATACTTAGGTAATGTAACCTATTACTGGGTTATTGTTGATAGTAATGAGCTAAGGATTCAAGCGCCTCCAGAAACATATCATAAAGAGGGGGAAGAAGTATTTATCTATATAAAACCTGATAAATGCTTAGCATTACCTGAATAAAATTTATAATAAATTAATAAAGAGAAAAATATAAAAGTTTTTAAATTCAGAATAGAAATATATTTTAATACCTCAATAATATTTTTAATATTAAAGAGGTTATGGAATGAGAGTTTTAATATTTAGAGGTATTGTTTCTTCTTTAGCTATTTTGCTTTTTCTAACAATGTATATCAGCCCTATTCTAACAGTTTCGTCGAAAAGTAGCACATATCCTTTGGCTTACTGGGAATATAAAAAGCAGGGAGTTATCAAGAAACTGCCTCCCTACGCTATAGTTGACAGCGCAGATTCTCATTTAAGGGTTAAAGTTGAGAATTTAAGAAAAGACTGTAAAGTAATAGAGGTTGTTTTAATGGAAGAAGATTGGAGTGAGAAAGATGATCCTGTGAAGTTCTGGACTGAGCTATTCTCTAGTGACGATACAGTATACACACCTTGGATGGATGTTCCCTCTCAGCCTAGCGATCCCGGTGCCCACTCAGAGTGGTACGCTAACGTATTGATGCTTTGCGGGAAGAATCGCTGGAAGATAAAGATAAGGACTCATCTCATATTCGTTCCACATAATAAAGCTAATTTTCTGCTTATTGAGAATTACCATCTAAGAAGAACCATCAAAATAGGGAGAATACAGATAGGTAATGCTAACACATATATTGGGAAAAAGTATCAAAAAAATACCTATAGCATCTGTTAGGTTTAAAGACTCATGGAACCATGATCCAGAGGGTTATGTAAAACTGAATCTTTTAAGTTCATTACCTTTAGGCTGGAATCTTTCAATCTTCCCAGCAAGGTTCAGTATAGGACCTAATATGTCCCAAATAGTGGACATATACTTAAATGCATATACGCCAACTCCTGGCAGCATACTATTTCAAGTAACAACTAGTATAGAGGGCATAAAGGATGCGACGGATCCTCTTCTTTTACGATCCCATGAGCTAAACTTAGTTGATTGGACTCTTTACGTACCTACTAGGATGTGGGTAACAATTCCCGCCTTTAGAATAGGAGAGAGTATTCCTTCAAAATATAGCTGTAAGGGCTTAGATGCCTCACCCCCTATACTATGGAACATCAGCACTTTACCCCCAGAGACTAAAAGCCTCGCCTTGATAATGTTTGACCCCACTGCACCTAAAGGAACATTCATCCACTGGATACTCTATAACATCTCTCCTACTTTAGGCTCACTGCCAGAGAATATACCTAAGGGTAAGAAACTAGTTGACAATATAGGAATACAGGGCATTAACGACTTTCATAAAATAGGTTACGATGGTCCATGCCCTCCACCAGGAACGGAGCACATATACATCTTCAGAATATTAGCACTAGAGATAGAGGTTCCTGCAAAAGCTAAAATTAACACCTTAGCTGAGCTGAGGAATTACATCAAAGATCATATCATAGCATTTGGTGACTATGTAGGATTCTTCGGTACATAGCTTGTAAATATTAACTTTTTTATAATTGAAGACTGAAATAAATAGAAAATATCTTAAAGCTTTACTAATTTTTCTTCTTAGTAAATTATCAGTTTAATTTATAATAGTCTTTATCTAATACTAAGATTTTGGTTTAATAACGATATTCTCCATTCTTAGTGTGTAAGGTTCAAATTTGATGTTTGAGGAGACTTCCTTCTGGGAGAATTTTGCAACTAGATTTATCAATTCATTTTCCTTTACACTGCTTATCTCTAAGTAGTAAAAACCGTCATTGTCAGTAAGCGTTCTCGCAATCAAGGTACCGTTAGATGCTAGTGCTTTTATCTCGATACCTGGAAGAAGAGTTATATTATTTCCCATTTTAACATAGGAAAAACCATAGATACCCATTGTAGGGGTTGTTATCACGTCATAGGAAAGCCATCCCCCATCCCAAGCGTTATCTGGTAGAAAGTCAAACATAACAGTCCTCATGTAACTGAAGTATATCCTCATCTTACGTCCAAAAGAAGGTATATCTACTAAAGGTATTGCCCATTCAAGCGTACCTTTAGGAGTATACCTCTTAGTATAAACCTTGGTACGGAACCATGCTTTTCTTCTAGAATCCCAGCTTTGAATCCAGCTTTGAGCTTCACTATCTGTATGAGAACGGTTACCTACGTTAATAAACCGTAGAGAAATTCTATGATCCCCTCCTACACCTCCTAGCTTATACCCTGTCTCCTCATTCAAATCAGTGTCTATTAGTAATTGGATGAATCGGGAGATGTACGATCCATTAAACAATTTTAGCTGTTCTTCTCTTTGAGTATCTATTCTGATAAATAGGTGAGTAGCATTATGTGCGATGTATATAGCTTTTAAATCAGAAAAACCTGGAAGACCTTGAATAGGCTCTTTCTTATCTAAATACACAGGCTTAATATCTCCCCAATCATCTGGTAATCCATCTATGATGACCCTCTTAAAACTCTTGCTTCTTATACCTGGGTTATACTCTATTATAGCGTTTATTAAATCATCATAACCGTAGTTATTCATCATACCCACTCTAAACTTCCTTCCCAATGGAGGATTCTTAAATATACTTTGATCTATCACGAGAAAAAGTCCATCTCCAAAGGGAGTTAAAGAAACGCTAAATCCTTCTTTCGGTGTTATATTTCTAAATTCTCCTTTTGTACCATCCCATTCTGAAATAAGAGCGAGAAGTTTATCTCCGGTGGTATATAACCCTATAAGATAGTCAGCTCCTCTGAAACGTTGTTTATTAAAACCTGTTTTTTCGTTATTATCAGCATCTATATATATAGCTGAGTAAAAAAAATAGTTAGGAACTGTACTAAAAAATTTAATTTCAAATATAAGACTAGAATTAAATATGATACTGAGAAATTTTATATCAAATGAAGCTAAATGATCAGG
>Ga0190367_1000760_pt1 | contig 21138 bp, 23 predicted proteins | sample 4872181011_MG_FD_171838 | JGI IMG/M metagenome (GOLD analysis project Ga0190367, IMG submission 171838) | Hydrothermal vent microbial mat bacterial communities from Southern Trench, Guaymas Basin, Mexico - 4872-18-10-11_MG | ecosystem: Environmental > Aquatic > Marine > Hydrothermal vents >...
CACGCGGAGCTGAGTGCCCATGAAAACGTTGGCCAAAATCATGGCCTTCGCCACCGCGTCCCAGCCCTCCACGTCCGCAGTTGGGTCCGGCTCCGTGTAGCCCAGCTCCTGAGCCCTCCTGAGCGCCTTCCTGTAGTCCACGCCCTTGGCCATCTCGGTGAGTATGTAGTTCGTGGTGCCGTTCACAATACCCCTCATGCGCGTTACCTCCGCTCCCCTAAGGCACTCCGCGCCTAAGCTGATGCAGGGCGAGCCGCTCATCACCGTGCCCTCGAAGCGCAGGAAGACGCCCTTCTTGGCCGCGAGCTCCTTCAGCTCCCTATACTTAAGCGCGATGGGGCCCTTGTTCGTGGTAACAACATGCTTCCCCGCCTCCAGCGCTGTCCTTATGTGCGTGTAACCTGGCTCGCCTGTTTCCAGATTGGTGGGCGTGGCCTCCACGATAATGTCCACCCCCTCCGCACGGGCTAGGTCGAGCGAGGTGAACTGCTCGAACTCCACGGCACCTGGGTAGGAGAGCAGCGAGCCCTCACGCTTGCTCAGCTCGACCAGCTTGGCCAAGTCGAGGCCGTTTTCATCGTAAATAGAGCCCTTGGCCAGGTCAGCGATGCCCACCACCATCAGCTGGAGGCCATATCGCTCCCTTATGAGGCCTTGCTTCTCGTTCAGGAGCTCTAAAAAGCCGGTGCCCACGTTCCCGAGGCCTATGAGGCCGAGCCTGAGCTCCACGTTAACCCAAGTGGCGGTCGGCATGATGCCGAGTATAAAAAGCTTTTGGCACTAGCGCCAGCCCGCGCGGCTTCAGGGGGCCAAGAACTCTGGCCCGACCGTCTTGGAGGCGGTCGGGCGCCATCCCGTAGGCAGGCTTATCTGGGCCTTCCGCGAATAACCCTGTTAGGTTGAGGAAGGCGAGGGTAATCCTGGTGAGGGGGACCGACCCACAGGCGATGGTGGAGGCCGCTCTGCCCTACTTCCCCAAGCCAGAGCAGGAGCGCGTGGTCGTGAAGCCCAACCTCATCTTGGCCAGGCACGGCCCCACCACGCCCGTGGAGGCCACGGAGGCCGTGGTGCGATACTACCTGGCCCGCGGCTACGAGGTCGTGGTGGCGGAGGGCTCGGGCTGGGGAGAGACCACCGATGCCTTCGAGACCCTGGGCTACGGGCGCCTGAGGGAGTTGGGCGTGGAGCTCCTAGACTTGAACCGGGCGGAACGCAAGCGCGTGGAGCGGCCTGACGCGCTCGTGCTGAAGAGCCTAGAGGTGCCATGCATCTTCGAGGGCGCCTACCTCATCTCCCTCGCCCTCCTGAAGACGCACTCCCTCACGCGCGTAACGCTCAGCCTGAAGAACATGCTTGGGGCCGCGCCCAGCGAGGATGTGCCCACGGGCAAGAAGAGACGCTACCATTACCTGGGCATCCACGAGAGCATCGTGGACATCTGCACCTACATGCGCCCCCACCTGGCCATCATAGATGGCCGCATGGCCTGCGTGGGCGGTGAGCTTGGCGGGGAGCTCGTGCCCAAGGGCCTCATAATCTTCTCGGAGGACCCCGTGGCCGCCGACGCCGTGGGAGCGCGCCTGCTGGGCTATGAGCCACTTGGGGTAAAGCACCTCAGGCTGGCCGAAGAGCGAGGGCTTGGCGTGGCCGACCTAAGGCGCATAGAGATCGTGGAGTTCACGACCTAGGACCTCCAGAGGAGCGCTTCGCGTGTGCCGAAACATATGAACAAATCTAAGTCTCGGGGAGAGGGAAGGCTAGAACTCGAATAAATGTGCCAGAGGCGCGAGCGCTCCTACTTGCTTATCGGCCACTCCTCGGTTATCTCCTGCACGACACCAGCAGCTATCGTCTGGCCCATGTCCCTGATGGCAAAGCGGCCAAGCTCGGGTATCTTGCGGTATTCCTCCAGCACCACGGGCCTCAGGGGCTCAAAGCGCACCACAGCACCATCGCCCGTCTTCAGGAAGCTCGGGTTCTTTTCAACAACCTGGCCGGTCCTCGGGTCTATCTTGGCGATGAGCTCCTTGAAGCGGCAGGCCACGTGGGCCGTGTGGGCGTGGAGCACGGGCGTGTAGCCAGCCGCGATGGAGGTCGGGTGGTAGATGACTATGATACGGCCTATGAACTCCTTCACCACGGTGGGCGGGTTGTCCGTGTGGCCAGCCACATCACCGCGCCTGACATCCTTCTTGGACACGCCGCGCACGTTGAAGCCTATGTTATCGCCCGGCACGGCCTTGTCTATCCTCTGGTGGTGCATCTCTATGGACTTCACCTCACCCTGTTTGTTGGGCGGCATGAAGACCACGATGTCGCCCACCTTCAGCACGCCCGTCTCCACGCGGCCGACGGGCACGGTGCCCACGCCCGTGATGCTGAAGACATCCTGGATTGGTATCCTGAGCGGCTTGTCGATGGGCTTGGGCGGCACCTCGAAGGTGTCTAGGGCCTCTAGGAGCGTGGGTCCCTTATACCAGGGCATCCTCTCGCTGCGCTTCACCAGGTTGTCGCCCGTCCAGCCGGAGACGGGCACGAAGGGTATTTTGTCCACCTTGTAGCCTATCATCTTCAGCATGTCGGCCACGCGCTGCCTGACCTCTTCATACCTCTCCTGGCTCCAGTTCACCGTGGCATCGTCCATCTTGTTCACGGCCACGACGATCTGGCGGATACCCATGGTGAAGGCCAAGAAGGCGTGCTCCCTGGTCTGGCCGCCTGGGCCTATGCCTGCCTCGAACTCTCCCTTCTTGGCCGAGACCACCAGGATGGCCGCGTCGGCCTGGCTGGCGCCCGTTATCATGTTCTTCACGAAGTCCCTGTGGCCTGGCGCATCGATGATGGTGAAGTAATACCTGGGCGTCTCGAACTTCAGGTGCGTGAGGTCGATGGTGAGGCCGCGCTCTCGCTCCTCCTTGAGCCTGTCCAGCACCCAGGCGAACTTGAACGTCTCCTTGCCTATCTTCTTCGCCTCCTCCTCATACTGCCGTAGGGTCCTCTCGTCCACGGCGCCGCAGAGATACATGAGGTGGCCTACCATGGTGGACTTGCCGTGGTCCACGTGCCCTATCACGATGAGGTTCAGGTGGGGCTTCTCCGGCCTGCTCATCCCACCATCACGCTCCTCCAGCTCATGGGGAGGGCCTGCCGACCCTTATTTAGCTTTTTCGCGGGGCGCACACCTGGCGTGGGGACAGGCTAGTCCTCCCGGTCAAGCCCCTCCGGCCCCCTCGCCCTGCCTCACCTCCACGCCCAAGCCCATCGCGCGGAGCTCCTCGGCCAGGCCAAGCTGGTCCAGCACCACCACGGCTCCCGCGAGCGCAGCCCTGGCGAGCGCCCTCTTAGCTAGCGCCCTCCTGAACTCGCCTTCCTTCACCAGGTGGACCTCAAAGCCGGAAGGTATGAGGTCCAACACGAGTTCCACGCGCTTGTGGGGCTTGCGCGGGAGAGCTACTCATCGCGGACCACGAGGAGCACATCTACATTGCTCCAGAGGTTGAAGTCCCCTCTCGCGTAGGAGCCGTAGAGGATGGCCGTGAGGGGGCCTAGGACCTGGCTGGCCTTGAGGGCGAAATCCCCCACGGCCCTGATGACTTCCTCCTGCTCAGCTACATCAATCATCTAGCGGGAGGAGTTCCCCGTGCTTAAAAAGCTCGTGAGGCCACGCCCGGCCGCGCGGATGTAGGCTGTCCCATCACATATCGTGGTGTTCAGGTCTGGGAAGCCCTCCCGGCAGGTGGCGAAAGCAAGGCCAGCCTCTAGCGCGAGCTCCCTGACGGCCTTCATGATGGCGTAGCGGCGTTCTGCTGGCAGGTAGAGGTAGCCGCCACGCCACTCAGCATGCTCGTAGGCGGGCCTGACGGCCTCGTAGAGGTCTGGCGCCCTGCTGGCCATAAGCTTGAAGGTGCCCCTCACCAGCTTGAAGGTGGAGCTCGTGATCTGCCTGGCGCCCGCATCCGCTATGGCTTGCACGAGCTCCCTCAGGTCGGCTGGGTCGTCGTTCAGGCCGGGCAGCAGCGGGTCCACGCGGGCTGTAACAGGCAGGCCGAGCTCCGACAGGCGCGCTAACGCCTCCAGGCGCCTAGAGGGGCTGGGGGCACCTGGCTCAAGCCTCCGGGCCAGCTCGGCGTCCAAGGTCGTGATGGTGATGGACACCACGCAACGCCCGGTGGCCAGCAGATCGGCATCGCGGATCACCAGGTCGGATTTCGTAACCACGAGGACCGGGAAGCCCTGGCGGATGAGCACGCCCAGGCAGTGGCGCGTCAGGCCCAGCCGGGCCTCCAGGGGCTGGTAGGGGTCCGTGCAATCGCTCACCATCACGGGCATGATGGGGCGGGTGCGGGAGGCCATGACCTTCACGCGCTCCGCCAGGTCCTTCTTGGGCTCGGGAGGTCCTTCCCTGAAGCTCGGGAATTTCACGCTGTAGCAGTAGAGGCAGTCATGGGCGCAACGGCCCTTGTAGATGTTCAGGTTATACTTGGGCGGGCAGGTACACCAGGTGCCCCTGGCGGCCTTGAAGAGCTGGAGCCTCAAGGCTCAGAGGACCTCGAACTCTATGGGCACTCTCCTCGGCCTCGGCCCCTCGGGCGTGAAGATGATGCCCCAGGCATTTATCTCCGGGCGCCCTATGATGAGGTCCACGCCCTCGCGCAGGTTCTCGGCCACCTCGAAGACCGCCCTGCCCGGGACCCGAATTCCCTCAAAGACCACCTCGGCCAGGCACTGCCCAGTGATCCTCAGCCTTCCCTCACGGTCGGCCGTGCGGAGTTCATAGGGCCTTTCGAGCGGTATGAAGGAGCCCAGCTCGTCCGCCAGGCGCCTTGAGATGACGCTCTTGCTCGCTCCCGTGTCCACCAGGGCCTTCAGCTTCACGGAGCGGCCGTGATGCCTGAGTTCCACGTCGGCTAGGGCCTGCTCTGCCCTCAAGATGGGCACCAGGAGAAGAAAACGTAGCGCTCTATTAAGCGCTGCCCTCCCTCATGAGGGCCAATATCTCCCTGGCCTTCCTGGCATCGGCAGCGAGGTAGCGGATGGCCTCCTCGTCTAGGTCGAGCCACTTGGCTAAGCCAGCGGCCATCCTTGGGTTGTTCTGGAAGATGAAGCGCAGGTAGGGCATTATCTTCTCCTTAGCCTCCTTGGCCGAGGTGTGGCAGCGCCTCTTGATGGCCCTCGCGATGGCGTTCTGGAGCTCCCGCTCCGACCTACCGCGAGCCAGGTAGCGGATGCGCTCTGGGAAGCTGAATCTCACGAAGCCGGGCTTGCTCCTCTTTGCCATGGCCACGCCAGCCGTCATGAACGTGCTCACGTAGCGCCCAAGGCCCCAGTCCTGCGTCCTTATGATGCGACCGCGGAAGAGGTCGGCTCGCGAGAGGGCGTCCATGGCCTTCGCCACCTCCTCGGGGCTCTTGTAGGCGCGGGGCACGTTCTCGTAAATCCACTCGAAGAGCATGTCCAAGTCCACATCGGCCTCCTTCGTGGCGCTGAGGGCGCGAGCGCAGGTCTCCGCGTGGAAGACGTTGCCGAGCACGCGGAATATCTCCTTCTTCCTGTCCCTGGCGCCAAGCCAGGCCACATCTTGGTAGGTGAGCCTCTTCTTCCCCTCTGCTGCCGCCTGGAGGTCCATGATGGCCGAGCGCACGTCCCCGCCCGCCCGCTTGGCCAGGAAGGCGAGGGCCTGCCTCTCGGCCACGATGCCCTCCCGCTCGCAAATGCGCTGGAGCACCTTCATGATGTCCCTCACCCCCACCCGCTTGAACTCTATCATGAGGCATTTCTCGCGCAGGGGGCGGAAGCGCGGGTCCCAGGGGTTGTTGGCTATCAGCACGATGGGGCAGCGTGCTCGGTCTATGAGCTTCATGATGGCCGAGAGACCGCCCGTGTCGGCGGTGCCCGTGATGCCATCTAGCTCGTCAAACAATATCATGCGGGGTTTGCCGAAGAGGCTGCCAGCGCTCGCGGCTGGGCCTACCAGGCGCTCTATCTGCTCGGCCGTCCTGAAGTCGCTGGCGTTCGTCTCTATCAGCTCGAAGCCCAGGTCGTTCGCGAGCGCCTGGACGGCCACCGTCTTGCCTGTGCCAGGTGGCCCGTAGAGGAAGGCTGCCTTCTTCTCCGGAACGCACCCCTCCTTCCACGCCTTGGCCCAGCTCAGCAGCTTAGCCTTGGCCTCCTCGTTCCCCACTACCTCAGCCAAAGTCCTGGGCCTGTGCTTGACCGTCCAGACCTGGTAGGCCATCTAAAAGGCCCCCTCGCCCTAGGCCCTCTTCATGAGCTCGCCGAACTCGGCCAGGTGGGCCAGGAGGGCGCTGAGCTGGACCTCCTCGTTCGCGCCCATGACGAGCCTGAAGTCTATCTCGCCCACCACCTCGGCTATGCGTATCTTCCACTTGTCAGGTATATCTATCCTGAATATCTGGCCGTGGATCTGCCTTATCAGGTCCGTGCCAGCCACGCCGTAACGCCAGATGAGGTCGCGCAGTATCTCGCGGGCCTTCATGAAGTCGCCCTCTAAGGCCGTCTGGACCATCTCAGCCACGCGGGCTGGGTTAGCGTGGCCCACGACCGCGTAGACCACATCTTCATCCACGGGCTTGCCCAGGCTGGCGGCCGCCTGGAGCGTGTTGATGGCCTTGCGCAAATCGCCGCCGCTCACGTCCAAGATGGCCTTCACGCCCGAGTCTAGGAGCTTCACGTTCTCCTGCTCGGCTATGTATCTCAGCCTGGCGGCTATGTCCTCCGGCTTTAGGTAGGTGAAGCGGAAGGGGGCGCAGCGCGATTGGATGGGCTCTATGATGCGGGCCGAGTAGTTCGCGATGAGGATGAAGCGGCAGGTCTCCGTGTAGCGCTCCATGATGCGCCTCAGGGCCTGCTGGGCATCGGCCGTCATGTTGTCCGCCTCGTCTAGGATGAGGAGCTTGAACGGCACCTCGCCGATGGCCATGCTGCGGGCGAAGGTCTTCACGGTCTCGCGAATGACGTTGATGCCCCTCTCATCGCTCGCGTTCAGCTCCATGATGTAGTCGTGGTAGCTCGGCCCGTAGAGGTCGTGGGCTAGGCAGAGGGCAGCCGTGGTCTTGCCTGTGCCAGGCGGGCCAGCGAAGAGGCAGTGGGGCACGTTCTTGGCCTTCACGAAGCCCTTGAGGCGGGCCACTATCTCCTCTTGGTTCACCATTTCATCTAAGCTGCGGGGCCTGTATTTCTCCGTCCACATCATCACGGACATCGCCTAACGCCCTCTAAGGTCTGGCGCCCGGAGGCCCTCTTATACCCTTTGGCACCGGAGATGGCACCTCATAAAAGGCGCGGGGCCGTGGCCTGAAACTAGGAGATGGCCTGGAGGGGGGCGCCTTCAGGCAGGACGTGGGGCGCCCTCTTGACTACCGCCAGAGCCACAGATAGACCGAGGAGCGCGGTTATGAGGCCCTGGATGACGTTGAAGAGCGCTATAAGGGGCAGGAGGCCCAGGACCACGGGCACCGGGATGCCGTAGGCCAGGGGGAGGATGGCCAGGTTAGCGAGGGCCATGATCACCACTCTAGCCATGAGCGCCAGGGCCACGCAGGTGGCCGTGCGCGGCCTTCCGCGCCTTATCTTGAGGCCCAGGTAGGCCCCAGCCGAGGTGGAGAACTCCGCCAGGGCCTTCATGCTGCCGCCCACCAGGCCGGAGAGGTGCGGCGCTCTGGCCAAGATGCCGAGCCCGAGGATGGCGGAGGTTACGGCGCCTGCCGTGAGGCCGAAGAAGGCGGTGGCGCAGAAGATGGGCACGCCATCGAAATCGAACTTGAGGAAGACGAGCTGGGGGAAGGCCAGCCTCCAGGGCGCGCTTATGAACTCCTTGGCGCCCGTGAACCTCATGGTGTAATCTATGGCCAGGGCCAGAGCGCCCAACATGGCGGAGGCCGCGAGGACCAAGGTCGGCCTAGCCCCTCCGGTCTCACGGGCGTCGTCCCTCATGGCCACTGGCAGATGGCTATAACAGGGAAAAGGCTAGCGCCTCCCTCCGCCAGCCGAGCGCTTAGGCAGGAGGGGGCCAGCTACCTCAGCCTCACCCAATACTCAGAGGCATCCTGCAGCACGACGCTCCTCTTGAGGCGTTCCTCAAGCTCCTCCGGCGTGTAGGCTAGTATCTCGAAGGGGACCTCCCGGCTGGCTAAACGCCTGAGCATGGCCCCGCGCTCCCAGAACTCCATGCCCTCAAAGGCCCTGGAGACGACAACCACATCTACATCGCTGTCATCAAGCCAGGTCCCCCTGGCGAAGGAGCCGAAGAGGTAGATCCGCGCGTCCGGGTAGAGCTCGCCCACCCTCGCCACGAAGCCCTCTATGGCCTCCCTGACCTTATCCGGCAGCGAGAGCTCCTCCAGCACGCCCCACGACACGCTTGGCCACCTCCAACGCCCTCTCGGCCTGAGTTCTGCTGAAGCTGAGGGAAGGCCTCCTCAAACCAGCGTTCGGGTATCTGCTCGTGATGTAGTATTGCGAGATCTCAGGCAAGAGCTCTCTTACCTCCTCGGGCAGCTCCAAGAAGCTCTCGACCTCGCTGTAGAGGGCGGTGAGGTCGTGCGTGCGAGGTGGCCTTTTCCTGACCAGCCCTATCATGATGGCCTTAAGGGCCTTCTCCACGGCCTGGTGCGAGAAGAAGCACGAGATGGCGTAATCCCCTTCCTCAAGCATTTGCTCAGCTCTCCTCAAGTCCGCTTTGGCCTCCTCAAGCCAATCGAGCGCCTCCTCCCTCAAGAGGAACACCTGAGGTGGCCTATGCCCGGATGCTTAAATACGCTTAACCGCCTTCCCGAGCCAAACTTACACTCAGCTCTCCCCCACCAGCCATAATAAGCCCCTGGGATGGCCCCCTTATATGAGGGCCCGCTGCTCCTAATGGGGATGAAGGACGTGGTGGAGAAGGCCATCTCAGACGCTGAGTTCGAGTTCGCGAACGCTAAGGTGCGCGTGCAGGCCGAGTGCGACTTCCAGGCCCTGGAGCTCCCCGGCCTCAAGATAGGCCCCTTCACCAAAGGGGAACGATACAGCCTCCCCCTCTGGGTGGCGCTTGAGCTGGCCAGGAGGGGCGTGGTCAAGCTGGTGGAGCCTGCCGCGCTGAGCGTGGACGAGCTCATCAGGGTGCACAGCAGGGAGACCCGCCTCTCCCGCGGTCTCGCGGCCGACCTGCCCAGCGACTTTTACCCGAGGCTCAGGCGCCTCCTGGCCAAGCTGCGCGAGGAGGCCAGCCGAGACCCCTCCAAGCTCCGCGAGCTGGACAGGCTCCAGCACATGGCCCGCGACATCGTGAACGTGCGTCTGAAGAAGGTCATTTCCCTGGCCTCAAGCGTGGCCCGCAGCCCTCTCACGCGCAAGCATCTCACGCCCGAGGAGGAGCTGCTCTTCGACACCATAGGCGACCTGGCAGATGCCTGGCGGGAGGAGGTGGTGGGGAATGCAGGAGGACGTGGGCCCGGGTCCGGACCCAGGGCTAGATGAGGAACTCCTCGGCCTGGCGGAGGGAGAGGCAGAGGCCAGGCCGCTTGAGCCCGAGAAGGCGGAGATGGAGATGGCTGAGCTGGCTGAGCGGGAGTTCAGAACTCTCTTCAAGCTGGAGAAATACCGGCAGCGCATAGCCAAGATGGCCCGCGATGGCAGCACATCCGTGGTGGTGGACTACGAGGACATCTACGCCCGTAGCCCGGAGCTGGCCAGGGCCCTGGTGGAGAGGCCGAGCGATGTCCTGTCCCATGCGGCCGCGGCCGCCAAGGAGCAGCTAAGGATAGAGGAGCCCGAGTATGCCGAGAAGGTCAGGGCCATCACGGTCCGCATCAACCGCCTGCCGGAGCTCCTGCCCCTCAGGCGCCTCAGCTCGGCCCACATAGGCAAGATGGTGTCCGTGGAGGGCATCGTGGTCCGCGCTACGCCCGTCAGGCCGCTCGTGGTGAACGCGGTCTTCAAGTGCCTCCGCTGCAACCAGCCCGTGATAACGGGCATCGGCAAGCCCATGCTGACCGCGCCCGAGCCGCGCACCTGCCCCTACTGCAAGAGCAGGGGGCCCTTCGAGCTGGACGAGAGCCGGACGGAGTTCGTGGACTACCAGGAGATAAGGGTCCAGGAGAAGCCCGAGGACCTCCCGCCAGGCCAGCTCCCGCGCTGGGTGAACGTGCGCATCATAGGCTCCGACCTCGTGGACATGGCCAGGCCGGGCGACCGCGTGGTCGTGACGGGCGTGGTGCGCGTGATGGCGCTCCCCGGCCGGGCCAGGCGAGGCCTTGAGATGTATATAGAGGCGAACAACGTGGAGGCCACCACACGCGAGGAGGAGGCCGTGGAGATCAGCCCGGAGGAGGAGGTCAGGATAAGGGAGCTGGCCAAGGACCCGGGCATCCACGAGAAGATAATAAGGTCCATAGCGCCCTCCATCTACGGCTACGAGCACATCAAGGAGGCTATCATGTATCTCCTCTTCGGGGGCGTTACCAAGGAGCTCCCGGACGTGCGCAAGCGCGGCGATATTCACGTCCTCCTCATAGGCGACCCGGGCACGGGGAAGAGCGCCCTCCTCCAATACGTGGCCAGGATAGCGCCCAGAGGCCTCTACACGAGCGGGAGAGGCACCACGGCGGCTGGCCTGACGGCAGCCGTAATCCGGGAGGCCCAAGGAGGCATGAGCCTTGAGGCTGGCGCGCTCGTCCTGGCCGACAAGGGAGTCTGCGCCATAGATGAGATAGAGAAGATGAGGCCTGAGGACCGGGTTGCCATGCATGAAGCGCTAGAGCAGCAAACAATTTCCATAGCTAAGGGAGGTATCGTGGCTACTCTAAATGCGAGGACGGCTGTTCTGGCTGCCGCGAACCCGGACCTGGGCCGTTATGACCCGTATAGGTCGGTGGCGGAGAACGTCTCCAAGCTGCCCATCACCATCCTCTCGCGCTTCGACCTTATCTTCGTGATAAGGGACGTGCCGGACAAGGAGCGTGATGCCCGTATGGCCGAGCACATCTTGGAGACGCACAGGATGGGTGGCGCGGCCGCTGAGCCGCCCATACCGCCGGAGCTCCTGCGCAAGTATATCAGCTACGCCAAGATGATAGAGCCCAAGCTGACGGACGAGGCCATTCAGCGCATCAAGGATTTCTATCTGGAGATGCGCGCCAGGAGCGAGGCGGAGGGGGCGCCCATAGCCATCACGGCCCGCCAGCTCGAATCGCTCATAAGGATTGCTGAGGCCCGCGCCCGGGCCGCCCTGCGCGAGCACGTAACGGTCGAGGATGCTGAGGCCGCCATAAACATCATGAGGCGCTCCCTCCAGGAGGTGGGCATGGACCTTGAGGCGAGGACCATAGATATAGACGTCATCATGACGGGCAAGTCCAAGAGCCTACGCGACAAGCTCCAGCTCGTGCTGAACACCATCGCCAGGCTGGACGAGGGTGATGGCGTGAGCGAGATGGAGCTCATACGCGAGCTTGAGCCCCAGGGCCTCTCCGAGGCGGAGATCACGCGCCTGCTGGGCGTGCTGAGCAAGGACGGCCTTGTCTTCCAGGTCCGGCCGGGCAGGTATAGGAAGGTGTGAAGGTGCCCCAGCCACCGTGTCCCCCTGGTGGCTTTATACGGTGAGACCTCAGCCTCATAGGGGGATTGCCCGCTCTGGGGGCCTGGAGGGAAGCGTGAGGCGCCTTGAGGGTGGACGAGCTGCCCGTGGATGAGCAGGTGAAGGCTATCCTGCGCGAGCAGGGCATATCGGAGCTCTTCCCTCCTCAGGAGGAGGCCATCAGGGCTGGCGTGCTTGAGGGGCGCAACCTGGTGCTGGCCAGCCCCACGGCCTCCGGCAAGACGCTCGTGGCCGTGCTCTGCGCCATGAAGCACGTCCTAGAGCGTGGCGGGAAGGTGCTCTACCTCACCCCCCTCCGAGCCCTCGCGAGCGAGAAATACGAGGAGTTCAAGCGATTCGAGCGCGTCCTCAAGCCCTGTGGCGAGCCCATAAGGGTGGCCATCTCCACGGGCGATTACGATAGTCCCGAGCTGGAGCTGGCGGCCGCGGACATCATAATAACCACGAACGAGAAGGCGGACTCGCTGCTCAGGCACCGCTCACCCTGGCTGAGGCAGGTCTCGCTCGTGGTGGCAGATGAGGTTCACCTCCTCACCTCCGCGGACAGGGGACCCACGCTTGAGGTCGTGCTGGCCCGCCTCATGAGCTTGAACCCGGGCCTGCAGGTGCTGGCTCTCTCGGCCACGGTGAGCAACGCGGACGAGGTGGCGGATTGGCTGGGCGCCGCCGTGGTGGACACGGATTGGAGGCCCGTGGAGCTGAGGGAGGGCGTCCTCTACGGGGATGAGGTTTACTTCAAGGACGGGCAGGTGCTCAGGCTGCCGAGGGCTGGCGGGAGGAAGCCTGTGCTGGCCCTCATGGACAGGACGCTCCGCCTCGGTGGGCAGGTGCTCGTGTTCGCGCCCACCAGGCAGAGGGCCGTGAGCTTGGCCAAGAGGCTGGCTGACTTCGTGGCCGAGAGGCTGTCGGATGCCAGCAAGACGCTCTTAGAGCGCGTGGCCGAGGAGCTCCTGTCCGCTGGCGAGCGCACCCGCCTGAGCGAGATGTTGGCCGAGCTGGTGAGGCGTGGGGTTGCCTTCCACCACGCTGGCCTCGGAGGAGCGCACAGGCGCATCGTGGAGCGGGAGTTCAGGGCAGGGCACATCAAGGCCCTCACGGCCACGCCCACCTTAGCTTACGGCGTGAACCTCCCAGCTCGCACGGTCATCATAAGCGATTACAGGCGCTACGAGCCAGGATATGGCTACTCGGACATCAGTGTGCTGGACTACAAGCAGATGGTGGGGCGTGCTGGCCGCCCCAGGTATGACAGGGTGGGGGAGGCCATCCTACTGGCCAAGACGGAGGAGGAGCTGGAGTTCCTCATGGACGCCTATGTGCGTGCTGAGCCGGAGCGCATCTGGTCCAAGCTGGCGAGCGAGAGGGTGATGCGCTCCCATGTGCTGGCCACCGTAGCCTCCGGCTTCGCGTCAGACGAGGAAGAGCTCCATGCCTTCTTCGCCCGCACCTTCTACGCGCACCAATACGGCCCGGGCACCATGAAGGCCGTGATCAGGAAGGCCCTCCGCTTCGTGGTGGAGCACGGCATGGTGGTGCGCGAGGAAGGCGGCTCCTTAAGGCCCACGCGCTTCGGCAAGCGTGTCTCGGAGCTCTACATAGACCCCATGTCGGCCGTGGTGCTGAGGGAGGCACTCGTGGAACGCTGGCACCTGCCTGGCAAGCTTACCGACCTGACGTTCCTCCACCTCATCGCCCACACGCCGGATATGTGGCCCAGGCTGAGGCCCTACCGGAGCGAGCTAGAGGACCTGGTGGCCTTCTTGGAGGATCACGAGCAGGAGCTCTTCTTCGAGGCACCCGATCCAGAGGTAGATACCATAGGCTTCGAGGAGTTCTTGGGCGAGCTGAAGGCAGCACGGGTGCTCAAGGCCTGGGTGGAGGAGGCACCTGAGGACGAGATACTCGGCACCTACCGCGTTCAGCCGGGCGACCTCTACCGGCTGGTGGAGACAGCCCGCTGGCTCCTCTACGCTGCTCGCGAGCTCGCTATCCTCTTCGGGCGGAAGGAGGCTGCTGTGCGCCTCTCAGTCCTGATGGAGCGCGTCAGGCACGGCGTAAAAGAGGAGCTCCTGCCCCTCGTGCGCCTCAGGGGCGTGGGGCGCGTGAGGGCGAGGTTGCTCTACCGTGCTGGCTTCAGGACGCCAGAGGATTTGAGGAAGGCAAGCGTGAGGGAGCTGCTCAAGGTGCCCCAGATAGGCCCCAGGCTGGCGCTCAGCCTGAAGGAGCAGGTAGGTGGCCATATCACACGCGAGGACTTGGCCGCCGTGAAGAAAGAGGAGTGGGTGCAGAAGACGCTGGCCGACTTCGCCTAACAGAGGGCTATGGCCCAGTTTAGCGCCCGGTTACCCCCATCTGGCGGCCACCAGCTCCTCTATGGAGACGCCCTCCAGGGCCTCGGCCACACGGGCAGCCGCCCTCTTGGCCATGTAGAGGGCCACGCCCAGCTTCACGTCCTTGTTCACCAAGAGGATGAGAATGGCTTCCCTCCCCGCCCTGGTGAGGAGGAGGTAGCCATCGCTGCCACACACGATGCCTAACTCGAAATCGCCCAGCCTGAGGTCGATGCCCATGCGCTCCGCTATGCTGAGCACGGAGGAGCCCATGGCTGCCATGAGGTCCTCATCCACGCTTGAGGGCATGAAGCTTTCTATCACGAAGCCATCATAGCTTATGACCGCCAGAGCTCTCACGCCCGGGGTCTCCTCCTTGATTGAGTTAAGTATCTCCCTCAGCCTAGCCAGCTCAGCCAAGCCCTCCCCGCTCCCGGCCATTTCTCCTCCCACCCCCGGATAAACCTAACCACCAGGAACTTGCTGCTCAAAGCGCTCCTTTATCTTGCGCAATAGCTCCTTGAAGGGCTTATCTACATCTTTCATGAGCTTGGCGGAGGTCTCCACGTAGGTGTCCAAGCCCAGCATCTCCATGAAGTCCCGGATGTCCGCCTCCCTCACCTCGTGCTCTAGGTCGGCCTTCGTGCCCACGAGCACCATGGGTATCTCGCCGACCACCTCCCTTATCAGCTTGGCCCAGTCTATGAGCGTGGTCAAGGTCATGAGGGAGGATAGGTCGAAGGCGAGGAGCGCCCCATGGGCCTTGCTCATGAGCTTGGGCAGGTTGTAGAGCATCCTGACGAACCTGGGCTGGCCGCTGAAGTCGTATATCATGAACTTGCACTTCTGCCCCTGCTCGCCCTCCACCACGCAGGTGGCCAAGCGGAGGCCGATGGTGATCTCGTGCTCAAAGAACCTCCCGTAGCGGTAGGCGTCCACGAGCGTGCTCTTCCCTACACCGCCATCGCCCACCAGCAGTATCTTGAAGACCCTCATCCCTCGCGCTCTTCGTCCGCTTAACATTCTTAAATGTTAAGCATTTCCCCGCCTTTGGGCCAACGCTTATATGAGCAACCACCGGGCTAGTAACAGCATGGCGGTGCGGGCTCTCCTAAGCGGTCTGCTCGTCTCCCTGGGCGCCCTCCTCGTGCTCCTCTCCTTCACGATCGCCTACTGCTACATGACCGGGCAGAGCTCCCCCCTCCTGCCAGAGATCGGCGAGGAGCTTGACCTCCTGAGCATGATAGAAGCCCAGGCGCCAGGGCTTGAACTCAGCAGGTATGTGGCAGGCGACGTGCGCGTGCTGGTGAACGCGGGCCTCTTGGCCCTCGGCCTCCTCATAATCCAGGGCATCGGCTACGTGCTGATGAGCTTGGGCGGGCGTGGGCTGGCCTCCCGTTCCTAAGGCTTATAATCTCTGGTGTCCGCTTTTAGCTAGGTGGGCTCATGGACGCAGCTAGGGCAGCAGGTGCCGCCTTGCTGGCAGTAGGGATAGGCCTGTTGCTCTTCACGTTCTACTGCGCTTACCTAGAATACCTGGGCGCCCCTGAGGTAGAGATAGAGACGACCGGAGGGGCCGCAGCCGAGCAGGCTTGGGCCATCTTCACCCAGATACTCCCCTACCTGATAGAGCCGTGCATCAAGGTGATGTTCCTGGGCGTGATGGGCTGGGCGGGCGTGGTGCTCACGAGCAGGGGGGTCCAGCTCCTCAGGGCCACAGCGGCAAGAGCTCCCGCCCCGCCACCCGCCGCACCAGCAGTCCCGATATTAGCGCCCGTGGCAGGGACACCACCACAGCAGCCCAAGAAGTAAGCTCGGGCAGCGAGGAGAAGCACTAACGAGGGAGAGGAGCCTTGAGGGTAACGCTCAGAGCCCTATCCGTGGCCACCGGCCTTCTCTGGCTCTTCGTAGGCCTGTTCCTGGCCACCGCCATCTACTCGGCCATGCAGATAGGCATAGAGGAAGTCAGCATCAGCCCCCCGCGGGTCGAGGGGGCCGCGCTCTACTACAACATCACCATCGCCATCTATAACGGGGGCTTCTACGATATAAGTAACCTGACCATAACCACTACGATGATCCTCAACCAGACGGGCGACGTAATCCTGAGCACATCGTCCATGCTGCCAGCCATCGAGAAGGGCGGGAGGGGGACGCTTGTGCATGTCGTGGTCTTGGACCTGGCCGCGGTCCAGGAGGAAAACGCCGCGGTCTTCAGAATGCTCATGCTCAACAACAGCGATATAACCGTGGTCTCCTCCATCGGGCTCCTCTACGCCTACACGTTCTGGACGGAGTTGAGCACTAACTTCACGGCGGCCTGGGGGGCACCGCTCTCGGGCATGCGAGTGTGGGACTATGAGCTCTCGGGCAATGTCTTCTCCTTCAACATGACCTTCGTGAACAACTCCCTCATGAGCTACTCCTTCTGGGTGGAGGTGCTTAACGACCAGGGCGAGGTAGTGGGCACCTCCTCACCAGTTGACATGGCGCCAGGCTACGTGCTCACGGGGAGGGTAAGCGTGCTAGTGGACCTGGGCGGTTGGACGGACTCTGGCACGATAGTAGCCCACCTGAGCGTGGATGGCACGCACCTCAGCCTCCCGGTGGTGGGGTATCATGTATGAGCCGAGCGCGAGGGAGAGGGCCAAGGGCATCATCGTGCGCGTGCTCAAGGCCATGCTGGCGGGCGTGATAGCCTACATAACGAGCTACGTGATCCCCCAATACCTCTTCGGGGGTCTCCTCAGGGCCTTCGGGGGTGCCATGCCGCCTGGGGCTCTCACTCCCTCGGAGCTGCTCGTGCTCTTCGCCACCATCGTGGTCTTCTTCACGGTGGCCATAGAACTCACGAGGGACACGGTCTTCGAGCACGCCCTGGCCATCGGGAGGGCGATCACGCTCCTCTTCTTCTTCATCTACGCGGCTGGGGGAGGCGTGGTGCACCTGACGCTCACGCCCGAGCTGGGGGTCCCGGTACCCATGGAGATCACCATAGATGCCACGAAGCTCCTCTTCATGATCGTGGGCATAAACCTGCTTGAGATAGGGAAGAGCTTGGTGAGCGCGGTCTACGAGATCAGCGAGCGCGTGGACCGGGAGCTTGAGCGGGAGCTGGAGAGGGAGCTGAGAAGGTGAGAGTGACCTCGGGGGCCTGCTGCGAGGAGCAGTATTTTTAATGGGTACTCGCTCACTGTGATGGAGGGCTGGGCTTGCTGGTCGTGAGGAACCTGAGCGCTGGCTACGGGAAGTTCAGCGTCCTCTTCAATGTGAACCTGGCGGCCGAGGACGAGCAGGTCACCGTGATCGTGGGCCCCAACGGGAGCGGGAAGTCCACGCTCCTGAAGAGCATCTTCGGCCTCACGACCATTTACTCCGGCAGCATAAGGCTGGACGGCGATGAGCTGACGCGCTGCCCCCCACACGAGATAGCCAAGAAGGGTGTGGCCTACCTGCCCCAGACCGAAAACGTCTTCGTGAACCTCTCCGTGCGCGAGAACCTCATCATGGCCTCCTACGCGCTGGAGAAGGAGCTCGTGGAGGACCGCATCGAGGAGGTAGTGGCCATGTTCCCAGTGCTGAGGAAGCTGATGGACAAGAAGGCGCGGACGCTGAGCGGTGGCGAGAGGCGCATGCTGGCCATAGCCATGTCCCTCCTGAGGAAGCCGAAGCTCATGATGTTCGATGAGCCCACCACGGACCTCGCGCCCAAGATAGCCAGGCAGATGCTCCAGACCATAGTGAGCCTGAGGGATGAGCTGGGCCTAACCATCATACTGGTGGAGCAGAGCGCTAGGAGGGCGCTTGAGATAGGCGATAAGGCTTACCTGCTCGTGGATGGCCGGGTGAACTTCGAGGGCACGCCCTCGGAGCTCATGAATCACCCGCGCTTGAGCAGGCTCTACCTGGGCATAGAGGCGGGCTTGTAAGACAAAAAGCGTTTTGCCCGCGCCCTCCTAGAGGAGGGGAACCTTCTCTACCCCATACTTGGCCATGATGGCCTTCAGATGCTCTTGGAGCTCCCTCTCCACGTCGGGCGGCAGGGGCTCAGGCTGGTGCTCGGACAGTATCTGGTCCGCGTGCTCCCTCGCCCTAGCCACTATGTCCTTGGAGCCAGCCCTGCGCCAGGCATCAAGGCTCAGCCTGTCTATCACGGGCGATGGCATGAATACCTCCTTCCTGAGCCACACGCGCGTGTGCTTCTCGGCCAGGTAGTGCCCGCCTGGGCAGACCTTGCGCATGACCTCTAACGCGATGGTATCAGCATCCACCTCTATGCCCTTCGCCAGCCTGAGGGCCATACCGCATATCTCGTTGTCTATGACGAGCTTCTCGAAGGACTGGCAGCTCTCCATGACCAGCATGCCAGGCCCTGATATGACGTTCACGCCAGCCATGGTGCCCAGCAGGATGCCCGCGGTGGTCTCTAGGCCAGCCTGGGCGTCCGGCACCTTCGAATCGCTCAAGCCGAGGTAGGCGTGCGTGGGCAGGCCGTAGAACTTGCCCATCTGCGCGTAGGCGCAGCAGAGCATCACGGTCTCTATAGCGCCCAGCCTGGGCGTGGCGTAGCGCATGTCGAAGGTGGTGGGCGAGCCACCATAGATGATGGGCGCCCCCGGGTTGGTGAGCTGCGAGATGACGATGGCGCTGAGCTCCTCCGTGTTCAGCTGGGCTAAGCTGCCCGCGAGCGTTACTGGCCCGGTGGCGCCCAGCTGGGGCATGGAAACGATCTCGGCTGGCACCTTATACTTGGCACAGTCCACGAGGTTCTGGCACATTATATCGCTCCACATGAGCGGTGCAGATGGGCATACATCGAAGATGGCCATGGGCCTCTTGCCAGCCTCCGCGCCGGACACGATCTCAAGCATCTTCACCATGTCGTGGAGCCCTTCCTTCGTGAAGGCGCCCGTTACGATGGCCTTCGTGGAGTTCTTCAGCACAATGTAGAGCCTGTAGAGGTCCGCGATGCTCTTGTCCACGTCAGCAGGTATCATGGCCGTGCTCTGGGCGTGAATGTGCTCTAGCGCGTCCACCAGCCTCACGAACTCCGCGAAGTCCTGGGCTGTGGGCGCCCTTATCTCGCCCGTGTGCCTGTCGAGTAGGTAGGTCGCGGTGGAGCCGGGGTTGTAGATCACGTTGTCCTTCCCTATCAGGAGGTCGTGCTTCCCATCGCGGCTGTAGAGGCGGATGAGGGAGGGCGCCTTGCGCAGGCACTCCTTCACGATGTGCTCAGGTATGCGGGCTACCTGCCTTGCCTCATCCACCTCGCAGCCGTTCTCCTTAAGGACGCGGAGTGCCTCAGCGTTCTTCACGATCACGCCGCGCTCCTCAAGCAGCTTCAGAGAGGCAAGGTGGATGGCCTCCATGTCATCGCGCGTCAGGAACTCCAGCATGCGCTTGCCCGGAAAAGGGCACATCTCAATCCACCTGCCTGCCCAGGAGCTTCAGGGCCCTCCTCACCGCGTCCGTGGCGTCCATGCCGCAGGCATCCGCTCCGATCTGCTTGGCCCACTCCTCTGTAACGGGAGCTCCCCCCACCATCACCTTCACCCTGTCGCGTAGCCCAGCGGCCTTGAGAGCGTCTATCACCTCCTTCTGCTTCGCCATCGTGGTGGTCATGAGGGCGCTCAGGCCCAGGATGTCCGGCTTAAGCTCGCGCACCTTCTCCACGAACACCTGGGTGGGCACGTCCTCGCCCAGGTCTATGACCTCGAAGCCAGCGGCCATGAGCATGGCGGCCACGATGCCCTTGCCCAGGCTGTGGATATCGCCTTCCACGGTGCCTATGAGGAAGCGGCCCACGTATTCGGCCCTGCCAGCCTCCATGATCTTCTTCTTCAGCACCTCCGCGCCAGCCTCCATGGCCTGGGCAGCGGCCACCAGCTCGGTGAGGAATATCTCGCCCCTCCCGAACTTATCGCCTATTTCCCTCAGCGCTTTAGCCAGCCCCTCCTCAAGCGCCTTCACGGGGTCTATGCCGGCCTCCACGGCCTTCTGCGCGTATTCGCGGGCCAGGTCGGGGTCGTATTCCCTCACCGCCCTCCTCAGCCCCTCTATGACCTCCTGCTCGCTCATCTCCATCGCCAGCCGCCCAGATGAGAGCGCCAATAAAAGGGTTTTCGCTAGCCCTCGGCCAGCTGCCGCGTTTAATCGCTAGGCGGAGGTAATTCCCGGGAGGCCACAGGCTTTTAGCCTGCCTCGCCAGAGGGAGCCTGGGAAGGACTATGGGGTTCGATGCTCACCGCCTGGAGTGCTTCGTGCTAGAGAAGATGGCTAAGACACGCCTCCCCGGCCTCAGCATCGCGCTCTCGGACAAGGATGGCGTGTTCTACGCCAGAAGCCTTGGCTATCGGGATGTGGAACGCGGCCTGAGGGCCACGCCCCGCACCTCCTACTGCATCGGCTCGGTAACCAAGTCCTTCACGGCCCTGGCCATCATAAAGCTGGCCGAGGAGGGGGAGCTGAGCCTAGATGACCCGGTGGAGAAATACGTGCCCCTCAAGGTGAGACCCTTTGGCGAGCCCATAAGAATCTGGCACCTCCTCACGCACTCCTCCGGCCTGCCCGCGCTCGCCTACGCGGAGGCGCTCATCAGGGACGTGATAGGCGATGCCCGCTCGTGGCTGCCCATCGCCAGCCCGGAGGATGTGGTGGCCTTCATGGCCGAGGCGGGCGATTGGGCCGAGGCCAGGCCGGGCGAGAGGTTCTTCTACCTGAACGAGGGCTACGTGCTCCTCGGCCTCATCATAAGCCGTGTGTCCGGTCTGTCCTACGAGGACTACGTGAAGGAGCACATCCTCAAGCCCCTGGGCATGGAGCGCTCCTACTTCACGCGGGAGGAGTTCGAGACCGACCCGGACAAGGCCACGCCCTACATCATAGACAAGGGGGGCAACCGGGTGCCCAGCACCTACCCCTTCGGCATCTCGGCTGATGGCGGCCTGATAAGCAACGTCCTCGACCTAGCCCGCTACCTACGCATGTATCTGAACCGTGGCGAGCTGGAGGGCACGCGCGTGCTCTCCGAGGATGGCATTAAGGCCATGGAGGAGCCTCGCATCAGGCAGCCAGATGGCCGCTACTACGGCTACGGCTGGACCATCGTGGAGGAGCCATTCGGCCGGAAGCTCGTCTGCCACAGCGGCTCCGTGCTCGTCTCCACGGCCTGGGTGGGCTACCTGCCAGAGGAGGGGCTGGGCGCTGCCGTGC
>Ga0190367_1000761_pt1 | contig 21117 bp, 26 predicted proteins | sample 4872181011_MG_FD_171838 | JGI IMG/M metagenome (GOLD analysis project Ga0190367, IMG submission 171838) | Hydrothermal vent microbial mat bacterial communities from Southern Trench, Guaymas Basin, Mexico - 4872-18-10-11_MG | ecosystem: Environmental > Aquatic > Marine > Hydrothermal vents >...
TTGGTATCGAATCATCATTGATTGTAGAAGGAGTTGTAGTCTCCGAAAGCAGGGCCCCCGGTGGGTTAGAGATACATGTCTCTAAAATAACACCAGTATGTATTACAAATAAATTTCCGATAACTAGGGACTTTTCAAGAGAATATTTACTAGATGTGAGACACCTCTGGATTCGAAGTAGATTTTTAAATGCGGTTTTAAAGGTGAGAAGTAACGTATTTAGGGCGGTCCACGACTTCTTCAGAGAAAGAGGCTTCTATGAAGTTCATGCCCCGATGTTTATAACTGCCGCCGTAGAGGGGGGAGCAACACTTTTTGAACTAGAGTATGTTAATAAGAGAAAAGTTTACTTGACGCAGTCGGCTCAATTCTATCTTGAAGCACTGATCTTTACCCTAGAAAAGGTATATACTATAGCTCCCTCCTTTAGAGCAGAGAAGTCGAGAACCAGAAGACACCTGACCGAATTCTGGCATGCAGAAGCTGAGATCGCATGGGCGCATCTTAAGGATATAATGTCTTTAGAGGAGGAGCTAATAACCTATGTTATCAGGAGAGTGCTGGAGGAAAACGAGAAAGAGTTAACATTTCTAAAGAGGGACTTAAAGAAGTTAGAGAACATAGAGCCGCCATTCTACAGGTTATCCTATGATGAAGCCTTAGAGATAATTAATAAGAAAGAATTTAACGTCGAATGGGGCGATGATTTCGGCGCTGATGAGGAAAGAGCTTTAACTAAAGAGTTTGATAAGCCGCTATTTGTCTACGGATTCCCAGAAAAGACTAAGGCATTTTACCATAAAAATGATCCCAATAGGCCCGAGGTAACGCTATCAGCTGATTTACTTGCACCGGAGGGTTATGGGGAGATAATAGGTGGAGGTGAGAGGATAGCTGACGCGAAGGAGCTGATAGATAAGATAAAGAGATTCGGCCTAGATCCAAAAGATTATGAGTGGTATATCGACTTAAGACGTTACGGTAGCGTACCACATAGTGGATTTGGATTAGGTATGGATAGATTAGTTATGTGGATATGCGGTTTAGACCACATAATGGATGCAATACCGTTTCCTCGAACTATACGACGTGTTTATCCTTAAGATGAATCTTTTCTTCTGAATTGATAGATTAATGTTGCTATGAGGACTATACCTAGCAATGTAAGCGGAAAAAGCAGGTATATTCTTATCCCTTCGTAATATGGCGTTCCTTCAAATAGAGGTAAAACCCTGTAATTTATATAGAGCACTAGTATGATGTAGAGAACTAAGTTTGCAATAGCTGTCAGTCTTCCAACTTTCATAGAATAGCCGTTCATCCATATTTTATATAAGCTTTATGCACCACTAACATCTCTTATGATATAAAGGATGGAGATCATAAGCCCCGGGCGGGATTCGAACCCGCGATCTGCGGCTTTCACGAGAATATTTACGAGGCTTGCGTCCCACCACTCGGTGGGTCGCCGCCTTTACCACTAGGCTACCGGGGCTCTAGATAATTATAATGATGTTGGCTTATAATTTTTTCCCCATTTTCAGCTTAATGTACATGTATAAGAATCCTAAAAGTGAAGACACGATAATAAGTAGGTCTAATGGTATGTAAAGTATTCTTTCTATATTCTTTACTTTTATTAAACCTAGTAGGTGATACGCTGACACGACTAATAATGGTAAAAGCGGTAGGTAGACAAGTACTTTAGGAACAGGTACTTTTAGTAAGCTCCCCATTAGGTAGTATATCACTGGAGATATTAGCAAAATGATTAAGCCTAGGAAGGAGTATGATACCAATCTGCTGAAGATGCTTTGGGGATTTTTTATTTTAAATATAGCGAATCCTTGACCATATTGAAAGTATCTCTTAATAACTTTGGATAATCTAACCCGATGATAGTGTTTTACTTTGACTTTGGATGTGCATAGAATCTTAAAGCCTGATCTAAGTATCCTGTAGGCATAGTCCATATCGTCGCTTCCATAATGCCTATATTCAGGATCGAAAAGGCCTACTTTCTCAATGATACTTTTCCTTATAGCGAAGTTTGCAGTAGTAACTATGACAAATGGATTTAAATCGCCCTTAAGAATTACATCCTTATTATACTTTGGTGCTGGTGAAATTATAGACTGCTCTAAAAATCGCGATAAAAATTTATCGATATTCCCTGAGTATACAGCGCCTGAGATGGCTGATACATCGCATTCCTTAAATAATTTTGATATATTTTCGATCCATCTGACATCGACCTCACAGTCGGAATCTGTAAATGCTATAATGTCTCCAGTACTCTCTAGTATGCCGAGATTTCTGGAAAAGTTTGCTCCCTTACTTTCCCTATTGACTATAACTTTTACGTTGCGAAATCTTCTAGCAATATCTCCAGTGTTGTCCGTTGATCCATCATCAATAACTATGATTTCATGCGGCTTTATGGTTTGATACATAAGCGAATGAAGAAGATACCCTATTGTTTCTTCAGCATTCTTCGCCGGAATAACTACGCTTACCTTCATCTTCATCCACTGCTCTGCGTTAAACTATAAAAGAAACTTTCTCAATTATATTTATGTCAATCGAAAACTGACGGAGATTAGAAATGCCCTTCAATATATTTAGGAAGAAGAAAAAGAAGGAAGAGGGCGTAAAGAAGAGACCTCAAATCACTAAGGAAATGTTATTAATGAGTAAACCTGTACGTAATCCTACTATAACCTGGGAAAAGTATCCCTCGGGGGAAATAGCCGTTAAGGTTAAGATAGTGAAGAAAGGAAAGCGGCGAGATAAGGTTTACGAGAAAAAGTATTTACTGGATGAGGTAGGTAGCTTTGTATGGAATATGTGTGACGGTAAGCATACAGTAAATGATATAATTTCTGCTTTAATGGAAAAGTACAAACTACATAGAAGGGAGGCTGAAGCCTCTCTTCTACAGTATCTTAATATGCTGTCGCAGAGAATGCTCATAGGCTTTATGCTACCAAAAGATATTATAGAAAAAGCTTCAACTGAAGAAACAGGTGTAGAGTCATCTACTTAAGAAGCTGACGATAGTTATTATGAATAGAGTAAATATTAGTAGGTAGATAAGCTTTTTTGTAAATTCTAGTTCTCTCTTCCGCTTAGTATCAATAGCTTCACATTTAGTGCTGCAGTATTTTACGTTGGGCGGAATAACCTTGCCACATACAGGACAATGTCTATGATCTGGTACCTTAGACATACCTACTCGCCCGGTAGCTGTCTGTAACATAATTACAACGTTAGTCCTTAATAATGTTACGGGCTGATAAGTATATAATCATGTGCTGTATATTATCAATAGAATAAAACCGTATATTAACGGCTGATAAGCGGTGCTAAACTAATGTCTGAATCTTATCGAGAATTACTCTTAAGTTTTCTGTTATTTATAACCATGAAAGGAGGAAAAATAACAGCTAGTGATGCCCTTAAATGGGCTGATGATAACGGTATTAATCCCATAACTCTCTATACTATTGTATATGATCTCAAGAATAAGGGCGAGATTATATGTTCTAGGGAAGAAGAGAATATTCCTGGATGTAGCATACCACTATCTATACCTAAGGAAATTTTACTTAAAAACGTTGTTGTAAAGTCTAAAGTGGAAAAAAAGAGGCAGAGGAAGAAAAAGCTTCGTACAAAAGGAAAAACCGAAAAGGGACTGCTCGTATTTCTGGGAAAAAAGGAAGAAGTTAAGAAGAAAGAAAGCCCTGTAGAGAAGATTTACAAAAAGGAAACTCGAGAGGAGAAAAGCCTGTCTCCCATCGAGATAGTCGTAGAGGAAAAACGCCCCCAAAAGGAAATTGTAGAAAAGCCTAGTCGCCTCGAAATCCGAGAAGAAAAGCCAGCCATAGAGAAGATAGAGGATGAGGAAGATTTAGCTAAGGCAATAGAATATTTAAATTACTTTTGGAGCGTGGGCGAGATACGGTTTATCCTTGATTTGAAGAGAGAAGGTGTGAAAGATCCTGAAAAGGTTTTAAGAAGGCTTTTGGAACTGGGTTATGTTACTAGAAGCCCCTTGGGGGTAATTAACGCAACTGAACGTTTACCTAAGCTTGAGAACAGAAAAAGTATTGCTGATATTCTGCCATCTTAACTTTTCTTTATTGGAACATACAGCATTATTCTCCTATTTCTGTCGATAAGCTTGATTACTCCTCTATCTTCAAGCTCCTTTAGATATCTTTTTGCATGGCTTATTTTAACCCCAAATTTATTTGAGAAAACATAAGGTGTGATGTACTTCATTTTCATTATCTCATTAACTAGTTCATCGAAGGATACGGATTCGATTGACAAGCTTGTAGTTACCTCCCTTTTAAGCTTCTTCCTCTTTTTCTCCTTGGCTTCTTTCTTCTCCCTCCTTATTCTCTTCTCTAACTGTGATATCGTTGGTCTCTTCTTACCACCCATATCGTACCACCCTCTATGAAGTGTTTAGATATACATTTAATATAATTTATGGTTCATCTACATCGATTACGAGAAATCGCTGAGCCTCATCATCTTAGGAACATAACTATTAAAGTTATAAAGGTTGATATAAGCAGGATAAGTAGCATTAATAAAGCAGCTAATTTTCTACCTGGCTTCAATATTCACATCACCTTGATTCACTAAGCAGAATTTTTAACGGAAGACCATTTAATGTCTCAAGCAATATACTTATTCCCTCGCCCTCCCCTATTACCTTTGATAGTGGCTCTAGAACTTTCCTAGCCTTCATTAAAGCTTCCAACCTCTCTTGAAGCGATAAAAGAACCTCTTCATAGACCTTTAGTTCATCCACTGCCCTCGACCCAACAATGACTTTAATTCCCATTAGGTCTATTTCATTAACACCACCTATTTTCGTTCCAAGCAATTGACTGAAGGCCTCCTCTATTTTCTTCATCTTCTCAGCCTTCCTTTTGACAATGTTATACTGTGCCGATAAATCAGCTATTTTTCTGTTCAACTTGCTGATCTCATCGTTAATGTACTCTAATACTTGCTTAAAGTTGCTAAAGGCATATATATTATATGACAATACTATTCACCTTTTTCTCATTGAAATATAGTTATCTTAAATAAATTTATTGGTATCGCTTAATTAACTAACTTGCTATGTTATCTTCCAAATCTTCTTTTCCTTCTCTGAAATACCCTTATAGCTCTCCAAAGATCTATTTTCCTGAATTCAGGCCAGTATGTTTCTATGAAGCATAGTTCGGAATACGCTGCCTGCCATAGCAGGAAATTGCTGAGCCTCTCTTCACCACTGGTTCTTATTATTAGATCGGGAGACGGATTAGGTAGATGCGATGTAAACAGGTACTTTTCAAATAACTCCTCGTTAATATCACTGTAATTTACTCTACCTTCCATTACATCAAGTGTTAGTCTTTTGATTGCCTCGATTATCTCTGTTCTGCCTCCATACGCTATTGCTATATTTAGGAAATGTTTATTGTATTTTCTGGTTTTTTCCTCTAGCTTCCTTATCATCTCATTTATGTCGGCTGGAAGCAGATCAAGCTTTCCAAGAGCTTTAAATTTAACCTCATATTTATCAAAAACTTCACTGCCTAACGCCTCCTTCAAGTTATCCCTTATTACGTTGAGAAGGTTCTCTAATTCCTCCTTTTTTCTTTTTAGATTTTCGGTTGACAGAACATATAATGTTACCGTTTTTATGTTTAACTCGAGAAGCCACGTTAAAACCTCTTTAACCTTCTTAGCTCCATATCTATGTCCAACCCATGGAGGTAATCCTCTTCTCGAAGCCCATCTCCTGTTTCCATCAAGAATTATCGCTACATGCGATGGTTTAGGACCATTCTCTATCTGCTTCCATAGCCACCTTTCATAGAGTCTATAGATACCAGTATATGTTAGAATTTTTCTAAACAATCTGTAGCACCTATGCTCGCTTTGTGGGTTTTTATTAGAAGGACAAATAAATATCTTCCCCACAATCTTCTATACGCGTCCAAGCATTTATAGCCTATCTATTTGTCAAGAACTGCTTCGATTCTTATACTTGCGGTACACAAGTATATCAAAAGAAAACAATTATGCGCTTAATAGCATAATCTCTAATAAACTTAACATTTTTAAATCAAGACACATAGATAATGTAATGCTCCTTTCGGTGACTATGTATGAGAGGACAAAAGCTCGGTTATCTCATCTTTCTTGCATCAGTAGCCATAGGCATCTTTTACTTTGCATCCCTACTATTACTTTTAGTCTATGAGATAATACCAAGAGGAAGCATGCTATGGTGGACATGGTGGACGCTAATAGTGCCAGTAGCAATTATAGTCTTTTTAGTGCTTTTCTTCACAACATGGGTAGGATGGATTATGATTAAATCTTCTCCAAAAACAATAAAACAGTTAATGGAAGATGAAATCAAGGATGTTAATAGAAAGACTTTAGGTCGGTCAGAAACTCTAAAATTTTACCTACATCATGGACATAAGTATTATAGAACATTTTTTCATATCTAAGAATTAGGTATTCGCTATAAAGCAGACCGTTTAAAATGCTTAATGTCTCATAAAAATTTACTTTTCCTTTAATATGGAAGACAGGTAATCTAATATGGGGAGATTCTTCTGAAAAATTGCATACATAAATTATTTTAATTAAACCTACGTTGTTTAGGAGCACATTTAAGAAATCACTCTTCAAGAGTGCAATGTCAATACATAAAGCCGTAAACCCTCTCAACCTTCCCGTAACCAACTTTCTTGCTTTAGCTACATTCTTCTCGCTCGTCACTAAAATACAGACCTTGACTCCGCTCCCACAAACCTCTGTTATTACACTACTTAAAGGGTACCTCTCTAAGAAATAGGAAAAAGCTTCATAAGATAGCGAGATAAATTTTGCTCCAAGATTCTCGGCTACTACAATTATTTTATTAAAATCCTCCGCCTTTAATTTACAGATTTTCTCGTTCAACGCTATTGAATTTACTTTAACGCTTCTATCTTGAAAAATATCACATAAATCGATTATTTCGGAAAAAGATATTTCTTCTAATTGAAACGTATCCTCTATGTATATTTCAATAGTATTTACACTATTTAAAATATCCTTTACTTTTCTATCTGAATTCACTAGTTTAGCATAGCTTATCGATACACCTACTTTCATGTAGGGTCAAAAAACATACGACTTTTATCTATATAATTGTAGCTATTTCAACATCGTTTATCCTACCGATAGTATATGAATATACTAACTAAACCTCGATAAAATTAATAATAACTTGTCATATACTATTAACGCCTCCAAAGCAATTTATTACTGGTGAAAAATTGCAGTCAAGAGCTAAACGGAGAGCAAGCCACGACGATATCGTGACTAAGGTATATGAAATATTAAGTAATCCGTATAGACGAAAAATAATAGAACTTTTGGGGGAAAAAGGAAAGGCCAGCTTCTCGGAACTTAAAAGGCATCTAGGCGCTAGTGTTGGAACGATTTACTATAATTTAGATAGTATGCGGGAATACATTGAACAGGATGTAGACAAGAAATATATGTTAAATAGCACAGGTTGGAAGATTTATGAAATAATAAAGGAAGAGTCAGAAAGAATAATGGAGTTTTTTAGACCGAAACATAAGATTGAAGTAATATTTGATAAATATATAAGGAAAATTGTTTTACCTGAAAGTATATTCTTGAAAATGTACAAGAATTATGTTACATCGATAATCTTTTCAATAATAGCCTTAATATTAGGTATTACTGGATGCTTTATAGCGGATTTAGATTTAACGTTATTTGAATATAACGATGTGTATGGAAGAAGTTACTTTGAAATTTTTAATATACATATACCCGTTAAGCTATGGATCGCCTTGAAGATAATCATAAGCTGGCTGGTTATAACGCTCCTCTCGGAACTATTATCGAGAATATTTGGATCTAAAATATTTAGAGCTGAATTTTCAATAGTCATGTTAATAGCTTTACTTCCCCTCTTCATATATCCCTTCATATACATCATCTTTGTAAAAACAGGTCTAATAGAAACACTTATGGGGCTAGTGATAGTAGGTTTATTATTTAGGCTACTTCAACTATTTTCAATAGGATTTCTAACAACAACCATACACATATACAGAGGTCTAAAAACGGAGCGCGCCTTCATAATAGTATTCGTAATATTCTATATCAGCTTCATTTTAAACTACTACTATATGTAATTATTTAGAGCTTTCTTGAAATAAATATTATTAGTAAACCTAGCGAAAGAAATAGGAGAAGCCACACTAATCTAGATATCACGTTCACTGGTGCCATTAATCCTAAAAAACCTATAGCTATGGGAATACATGCTATACAGTATAGAGCCAACTTTAGAAATGATCTTTTATTAAACAGAAAAAGCTTAGATCTTTTAATAGGTATTTCTATCTTAGCCCCACCTTCTGTTGATATTAAATTTAAGAATTTTACTCCAAGATCCGTTATCGAATATAAACTACCCTCTCTTCTAACAAGTCCTGCATCTACTAGGACATTTAAGTGTCTTAAAATGGTCGACCTATGTTTACCCGCTATTTTGGAGATATCGACACATGAAAGCGAACCATATTCATAGAGATATTTTAGGATATTTATTCTAGTGGGTTCCCCTAAGGCCTTAGCTATATCCGCCTCCTTTACCATATATGAATTCTATTATATCATGCTAATTTAATTTTAGCTACGTCTTCTCCTTCTTAATACACTTATCCACGGATTATTCCTTACAAAAGTCGGTACATCAACCGATCGACTATGTATTGGAAAAACTGTTGTTTCCTTAATTTCACTTCTCATTAAACCTGGATCCCTTATATACATCTCTACGTTTGTGAGTCTCTCGCTTAATTCATTGATTCTTTCGTTAATTTCAGTTAGAAGCCTTAGGTATCTAGTATTTTGCTCTATTTTCATTAAATACTTTACAAGAATAGATGATGAGATAACTAGTTGAACATGAGAATGCTTTGTTACAATATGCCGATAAAGCCTTTTCTCGTCCTTAAACACTCGTCCACACAGCGGACAAACATATACATCTAGCATTTAGACCACAAATACCACTTTTTTCAGTCTCATAGCGTTAGGGTTGATGTAGGAAGTAGAATGTTGTCTTCCACTATTTCGGAGATGACTTATTACAAGGAGATCCATATTATATATGCGAGCAAATATCTCCATTTTCTGAATAAATCTTCTAAAAACTTTCATTGCAAAAGAATAGCCACATCTCAGCTGTATATGTTGAAGCACTCTATTTAAGTTTACAGCTATTGCATCATAATTATTAATATTGGGAATACGTTTAAAGGGGTCTGCAATAATTTCATCAGCATGATAAATGATTAGTAAATCCATTTTCTTAGGGATATATGATATTATTGTATCCGATATTAAGAGAGCATAACATTTTCTTTTTTCAATATATCTTAGTGTATAGATCAAAGGTTTAAAACCGTAACCTAGTACTAATGTAATTCCGTACATTCTAGCTACCTAAAGCTAACTTTAATATTACAGCACCAACGTGAGTACACATTTTAAGTTTTCTAATAGATCCACCGATTGCTGACTTATCGTAGCACGTACAAGTAAAGGACTCCGTTTTCTCGTCGTATCTAACTATATAGTACTGCCTTCGATCTCCTAGTTTAGGTAGAGGCCTTAGATACCACGTGTTTTTATCTAGTTCCACTATAGTCTCAAGCCTTTTTATGCATCTGAGATACCATGAAAGCTTTTTGTTAGGTACTCTTCGTACTAGAACCATTATGTATTCAATGTTTTTATGCATCCCTTACTCCTCCTTCAAATATTTCAAAGTATGCTTCAGCGTTGAGAGGAAGGTTGGGGGAATCTATAACCTTTACCTTCTTTATGTTACCCTTAAAGTTGGTTATGAAAAGCCTGTGAGTCATACCATGCGCAATAATGTTTCCTCCCACCGGTATTTTTTGGCCTCCTCTCCACGATACTGGAACATCCATTACCTGGTTTGTTACAACCACGTATACATCATAAAGCTTACATATTCTCAGCAGCCAGTCGATCATGTAATTTAATCTCTGCTGTCTTATAGCTAGCCGATCTCTCCCGTGGTATTCCGCCCTAAAGTGGCTTATTATAGAATCGATGATTATGAGCTTTACATTATTTTCCTCTATGAGCCTAGGGGCATCCACTCTCACGACTTCAATTTGATGATCGACATTTACGGTGCGTATAGTGTATATGTTTTGTAATACGTAGTCTTCATCAATTCCGAATCTTTTAGCGATCTCAGTTATTCTATTCGATCTAAATGTCCCCTCTGTATCCACATAGAAACATGCCCCGTTAACCCCGCCTTTATTTTCCGATAACTGAACAGTTACTGCTAGTTGATGGCACAGTTGTGTCTTTCCAGTACCGTATTCTCCTGCGAACTCGTATATAGCTCTTGGCTCAAGACCTCCTTCAAGAACATTATCTAATCCCTTTATACCCGTAGTTAACCTCGTACTGCTTTTCGAAAATCGTGCCAGTTCATTGCCCTTAATAACCTTTAATCCTAGACTTTTTCGGGCTTCCCTTAGAATTTTTAAAATTCTATAGGGCTCTATATCTGTTAGCTCGTAGAGCTCATCTGAGTTATATAATGCCAATTGCCTTACACTAATTATTCCCACACGCCTAAGCTTTTCTAATGTAACGTTTCCGATGCCCGGTATATCCTTCAGTGTAATACGCTTCTCTACGCCTCCATTCATATAAAATCCCCCAGAAACTTTTCTATGAAATCTATCTTCATCTTCACCTTCTCCAACTCGCTAAGAATGCTGGAAATGTCATGATTAGTTGTTATGCCTTTAAGGAGCATAAGTTCTGCCTCAAGAAGAATCGAAAAATCGCCGACAGTATATGTTTCAGAAAAAATCTCTATGGTTTTATGCATTGATCTTTTAGGAACTAGAAGTATCACTCTCTTTATAAGATAGTCCTTTCTCGACGGAATCACCTCTAGTCTTCCCTTAAGGGCGCCTTTTTCAGTTAGCATAATACTCCATGTAAAGCCGTTACCATTATTGTTCCAGGATAATCTAATCATTATTATTACCTCCCCCTAAACCACGGTATTCTAAAAATTCCTCTAAAGCTAAAAGGCCATTTACGGTTATTTTAATCCAATACCTTCCATCTTTACCTATAACTTCTTCAACTAATTTATAGAGCAACATTTTCATCAAAAGTCTCATTGCAACCTTTACCCCTAAGCCATGTTTATACTGAAGATAAGAAAAGATTCCCTCACGATTTGATGGCCCCTCTCTTAAAAATTCTAGAAGATCACACACCACCATAGCCGAATCCTTAAAGAGTCTTATAAGAATAGGCTTCTTATGGTAAACCTCCGGTTTAATTATTCGTTCTACCTCTATCTCCTCCATATACTCCTCTAGCTCCCCGATATTCACTCTGAAAATGCCTCTTTTACTTAAGTACATGAAACATCCTTGGCATGGAAAATGTAGAGCAAGAATATCCTTAGTATTTAGGTTAAAAACACCCTTAACATAGCGTATCGTATCCACATCAAGCGTCCCCCCAAGAAGTACGCCAATTAAGTCTGCGGCTCTAATTGCCTTTGCAACGTTGTAATAGCTTTTACATAACAGAATAAAGTATCTTCCATACCTACTCTTCACGAAAACATCCTCTAAATAGTGGAAATAGGGTATTAGTTCATCAAAGTCGTCCGCCATTAGTATTGTTTTTTCATATTTACCTACTATATAGTAAAGTACTAGAGAATATGTTAGTAATCTGCTTTTATACGGAATACCTGAGAAATCTACTATACACCCTCTCTCTATATCTCCGAAATCAAAAGTGTTTATTCCGCTTAAGGCAGCTCCCGTTCTTCCTCCGAAGAGAAACTGTACAATATTAATGATTCTCTCTCTTATCCTTACGTCGTAGCCTTCATTTATTATTACGCCCTCTGCCTCTTCGATCAATTTATCAAGAGAGAAAGATTTGCTTTTTGCTAACCGTATTAATGTCTTGTATAGAATTAGGGTTTCCAGTATTCGTAGATTAAAGATGGCTTGTGTTAATGTTGCTATAAAATTAACATTAGAGAACACATCTTCTTTAAGATTTAGTAGTTCGATTAAGTCCATTGAAGAATTCACCCCCAGTAGGCAGACCCTGGTGTCCTGTAGAGATTTTTCCCTATATTTTCCATGAAGATCAAGCACAACTTTACCTAGGCTTGTATTGGGGTGCTGTAGCATATATTTAGCGAAAAAACTCCTGTTACTTCCTGATACTATAAGTACACCTCCCTTCTCTGCATCAAAGGACTCTAAAATTAATGAACCAATATTCGCTAACTCTATAAATTTGTTGATATGCATATCAGACCACCATATTTATGTAATTTAATAATTTTATCCCATAAATTGGCTTTATTGAAATAAACGTACTGGAAGTATTGGTCATAGACAACAGTACTCCTAAGGCCACCGCAAGTTTCGTCTCTATGTCTCTAACTGTTTCCTTGGTTAACCTTAAGGAATACGTACAGTACTTTACTAGAATGGCGTCTTCGGATTTATCCCTCTCTAAGCGTTTTACTATCGCTACCTCATAACCTGAAGCTACTAGGGTATTTAAAATTCCCTCTATAACTCCACCTTCGCTTAAACTATAGTTACTAATTGCCACGGCCAAACTGCCAGTTATTTTAAAGCCATTAATAGTTATTATGTAGGGAGAATTAGTGGATTTCAGATATACCTTAAAATGTTTACTTACTTCTATTAGGCTTTCAGCCGGTTTATCTAGTAACGAAGAAAAAACTTTCCATGCATATTGAGGTTTAAGGGACAATGAACTCTTAGTCCCTATATTTTTTCTATACCTGAGAAAGAGATAAACTGCCATTGATAACAGTGTTAAGATAACACTAATTCGTAGCAGTAAAATTAAAGCTAAAATTGTTAATGCCATCTTAAACAGGCTAACTTCCCTTCTAGCCATTCTCCACCACTGGGAGTTATCCGTGAAAGAGATAAAAACTTGTGTTGCATAATGATGCATATGCATAAGCGTGCATCTATGCACGGTGTCTCGGGTGAAACTTGAGTTCAGACTAGCAACCTTAGTGCTTGAGTCTATTGAGAGAAAAAGAATATCGTTTGATAAAGCCTATAACCGAACTTTGAGAAAAAAATTTGAAAAGAAAGAGGGGTTTCTGTACAATGTCTACGAGCTAGCTTGGAATAGCATTCTTAAAAGCTACTTAGCTGACTACATTTATAGCGAAGTATTTAAAGGAAGGAAGCTTAATATTAGGAGACAATGTGCCCTAAGAGTGGCATTTTATCTCGTTGCTTATAATCGGATGAAACCGGAGACACTAGCTATGTATTCTGGGGGTCTAATAAAAAAAGAACTTCTTAGTTTCCTACGTATGGTGTATAGAGAGGACGTCGAAGGAATCGTTGCGGATCTTCCCTTTGATAGAAAACTGAGCATATTAAACTCTTACCCGCTTACATTAATTAATTCGCTCTCTAGATTCATGAAGGAAAGAGAACTGGAAAAGTTTGTTAAATCACAGAATAGGAAAACGATGTGGCTGAGGGTAAATACCGTGAAAATAGATGTAGATAAGGCTATAAGATCGCTGGAAAAGGAGGGCGTATACGTGAGCCAGGATAAGGATTATCCATACTTATTAAAAATAACTCAATGTAGAAAAATAGTGGGCAATATTAGGTTAGTAAAAGATTTTAGGGTCATACCTATGGATAAAGCAAGCGCAGTAGTAGTGGATGTTCTATCTCCATCAAGGGGTGAACTAATTCTCGATGCTACCGCCGCACCTGGCATAAAATCCAGTTTAATACTACAATTAACAGAGGATAAAGCTAGGGTAATTGCAGTCGATTTATCTAGAAATAGGCTATATCAGATGCATAAAATTATTAATAAGCTTGGTGTTAAAAACATTGATATTTTACTTTCTGATGCACGTAAAGTAAAAGTACGAAACGTTGATAAAGTGCTTATTGATGCGCCATGTAGCAACAGTGGAGCTATAAGAAGAGACCCTGCCCTTAGGTTAATATTAAAATCCAAGGCGAAATTGTATGAGCACGTGGCAAGCCAGAGATCCATATTGGATAATATAGTTAATAATATCGGGTTTAGAATCGGTGTTTACGCTACATGCTCCGTGATTCCTGAAGAAGGCGAGAAACAGATAGCAAGACTTTCGGATATATTAAATATTGTTAAGGTAAAATCTATCGGTCTAGAGGGGTATAGGGGATATTTAAATTACGATAAGTTTAGTAGATTATTTCCACACACTCATGATACTGATGGATTCTTTATAGCGAAATTCAAGGGTAGATAACCTTGGAGATATTAGTTAAGACAATTCGTGGCATGGAACCGATAGTTGCCTCGTTAATTGAAGATCTAATTCCCGAAAGCAAATGTGTAGCTAAGCCTAAAGGATTTCTGGGATTAGTTTTAGTTAGTACATCCCTCGATGTAAAGGATGCCAGTAACCTTATTAATCTAGGTCTTCCCGAAGCTGAGAAGGTGATACCAATATATGCCTCTTGCAGAGCAAAGATCGATGAAATAGTCAAAAACGCGGCGAATATAGCTAGAGAAAATATTCTTAGTACAGAAAAGTTTGCCGTCAGAACAACACGACGAGGAAGGCACGAATTCACAAGCATAGATGTGAATGTAAGGGTTGGTAAAGCTGTAAGAAAAGCTACTGGAGCTTCCGTAGACCTAGAGTTTCCAGATAAAATAGTTTGGGTAGAAATAATTGGAGAAAAAGCGTACATTTCGGTTACCTCGGGATCTATAGAGTATAAAAAGCTGAATTTAGGTAAACCGTTACTTGGAGAATTTACTAAGTCGCTAATAATAGGTCAAATACCTTATACTGGACCTATAGATGCAGCCGAAAATATGGGCCGTAGAATTGGCAGGGCTATGCAAACATTTGAAGTAGGCGAACTAGTATTAACTCCCGTTAGCACGATAAATGCCTTTGAGATGTATTACTTTTTGAAAGGGCTTTTTGAGGGTATAGAGTCAAGATATAGAATTCAGAAAAAGACCTATAATCGCTATGTGCATAAGGTCCCTGTGTCGATTGAAAACCTGTATTTATTTGTGAGAAGAAATAGAGATAAACCAATTATAGTAACGTCCACAAAAGGTAAAGCAATATGTGATGTAGCAGATAAAATATATGATATCTTCACTCAGAACAAGAAAGTTATAGTATTAATAGGCGCTAGAGAAGGCATACCTACGGGAATATTCAGATTCTCAGATTTAGTCGTGGATCTGGCGCCAACAATAACTATATCCACAGATTATGCCGGCGTAGCTACAGTCATAGCACTGATAACGATACTTGAAAAAATGGGGTACTTCGAGAGATATAAAGGGAAAAAAGCTACCGAATAGGTCTGAATTTTATTCCATACTCTATAATACCGCTCCTACTCTGTTCTTTGAGTTTTCTAAAGACCGCCTCGACCTGCATGCCTGTCTTAACTTCCTCGGGATTAACGTCGGTTATTTGAGTTAATACTCTCGTTCCATCCTCAAGCTCAACAATTGCTATAACGTAGGGAACTAGATATTCGAAGCCCCTAGGGGGCGACCTCACTACAGTATATGTTATTATCTTCCCTCTTTTAGGCAATTCAATCTCCTCTAAGTCCCTTGAACCACATTTTTTACATGCAGCCTTAGGCGGGAAGAATGTACTGCCGCAAGACTTACATCTGCTTCCAATTAACCTATACTTATACTTTTTCTCCCTCCATACCCTAGGTACACTTTCCACGATCATTCATCTCACCCTCTTCAATATGTTTACAACTACCGTAGAACCAACACCACCAACATTTTGTGCCATTCCAACGGTAGCTCCGTCAACTTGGCTCTTTCCAGCCCTACCAGTAAGCTGTAGAAACACCTCTGCAATCTGATAAATACCTGTAGCACCTACAGGATGCCCGCGGGCTTTTAGACCACCAAATAGATTTGTAGGTATTTTACCGCCTACTTCCAATTCTCCCTCCTTAACTAATACCGTACCTTTGCCCTTTTCAGCGAAGCCCAGATCCTCTAAATGCAGTATCCCTAAGATGGAGAAAGCATCATGTACCTCTAGAACATCTATATCATTAGGCTCAACTTTAGCCATCTCATACGCCTTCCTCGAAGCTTTTATCGACGCGGTAAGTGTTGATATATCCTCTCTCTCATGTATGCTTAAGGTATCGGTAGCTGCAGCAGACGCAGCGACTTGAACTAAAACCTCTGGGCTCAGCCCCTTTTCACGAATGAAATTCTCGGAACATAGGACTATAGAGGCTGCGCCATCGCCTATAGGCGCCGATTCTAGAAGTCTTATGGGATCAGCTATTAATGGAGACTTCAAAACATCCTCTAAGCTTACAGCCCTGCGATATTGTGCGTAGGGATTGTTTTGAGCATACCTATGACAATGTACTGGGAAAAGTGCTATATCTTCCTGTTTAACGTTATACTTCTCCATATAATAGCGATAAACTAATGCGTTTAAGCTGACAAACGTTGCTCCATAATTAGCTACATATTCCTGGTCATCAGCCATTATTAGCGCCACTGTAACATCTGGAGTAATGGCATCAGTCATCTTCTCCACCCCGCTTGCAACTACGCAATCATACATCCCGGAAGCTACTGAGAGGAAAGCCTGATGAAAAGCCATGCCACCGCTAGCGCACGCCGCCTCAATCTTACAAGCAGGAACACCTATCAATCCAAGTTGTGTGGCAACTAAAGCTCCGATATGTTCCTGCCCTTGAAGATAGCCGGATGACATGTTACCTACGTATATGGATTCTATATCTCTTAAGCTTATTCCAGCATCGTCAGCAGACCTTGCTATTGCCTCAGCTAAGAGATTTCTCAGGGATTTATCCCAGTGCTCCCTTATGGGGGTCATACCAACGCCTATAACGTACACGTTCCTCATACAATTTCACCTAATTAATTTACTTTAATTTTCCCTCTATATTTTGCATAAAAAGCATAATCAACATACCTCTTCCTGGCGATTAACTCGTTTAATGATGGTGCCAGACTCCTCCTCTCCTCTATCAGATCTGTCACAATGAAGCTGAATGCATCAGATCCCGCTCCGCTACCGAAAGATGCTACGAGAATTCTATCGTCCGGCTTAGCAATATCAAGAACCGCTGCAAAACCCATTATTGAAGAAGCCGCATATGTGTTTCCGATAATATTCGACAATATTCCAGGTTTCAGTTGATCTATTGAGAAACCTAATCTTTTACCAACCGAGAGAGGGAATTTATAGTTTGGCTGATGAAAAACTGCGTATTTAAAGTCAGATGGCTTTAATCCAAGCTCCTCCATCAGCATATTAACAGCATTTATTATGTGATGGAAGTAAGCTGGCTCACCCGTAAACCTAAAGAAATGTCTAGGATAAGTCTCGCCCTCACGCCTCCAGAAATCAGGCGTATCAGTTACGTATGATGTAGAGCCTTCTAGAATGGCTATTCCATCCTTTCCATTACCCAATATATATGCCGCTGCTCCTGCTGCAGCAGTAAACTCGAGTTCATCTCCAGGCCTTCCCTGCGCAGTATCTACACCTATAGCGATCCCGTATTTTATCATTCCGCTTGCAACTAAAGCGACTATACTTTGCATGGCCGTCGTTCCTGCCCTGCATGCAAATTCCATATCTATTGCTATTATATCCCTAGGCATACCGATAGCCTCCGCTATTACAGTTGCCGACGGCTTTACAGCATATGGATGGCTCTCTGACCCAACATATATCGCCTTAATATCCTGTGGATTTATCTTAGCTCTTGCTATAGCGTACTTCGCAGCCTCGACAGACATTGTTATTGAATCCTCATCGGGACCAGGAACGCTCTTCTCGGTTATAGGCAGTTTTCGATGCAATTTTCCCCATACACGTGCTATTTCCTCTGCCTTAATTCGATATACTGGTACGTATGCTCCATATCCTGAAATACTTACGTCATTAAGTGGCTTCATAGAAACACCTCTAATCGGGTAAAGCTAGATGATATAAAAGCTTTTTGTTATGTCGATTGATATTTCGCTAAATGTTGATACCCTGTTTTCTTCTTAAATATTCCATATATTTTTTAATTATATTTATTCCTGAACTTGTACCTATCCTATCCGCTCCTAGCATTATATATAGTAAAGTGTCTTGCCATGTTCTGATGCCGCCTGCGGCTTTTATTTTTAGTTTATTACCTACTACGCTTTTAATTAGGATTATATCGCTTGGCCTTACGCCTCTCTCCATGAATCCCGTATTTGTCTTAACGTAGTCCACATTACAGTTTAAGAGAAGCTTTGAGAAATCTATTATTTCATTCTGGCTAAGAAGACTAGTTTCAATAATTACCTTTATAACGACGTTATTCTTGTGTGCAAGCTCGGCTAACTTGGATAGCTCTTCACATACGTAGTCGTATTTGCCTGACTTGAATGCGGAAATATTTGCTACAACATCTATTTCATCTGCTCCATTGAATATAGCCTCTTTGGCCTCAGATAGCTTTGTATTTATAGATTGATAGCCGAGGGGAAAACCTATTACCGTTGCAACTTTTAACCCCGTTTTCCTTAGAATATCCTTGGCGCGTCTAACAAACCACGGAGGTACTACACAGCATACAAAGTTAAACTTAATAGAGTTACGACAGAAGCTCTCTAACTCACTATAACTGGCTGATGGTTTTAGTAGAGTATTGTCTATTTTCTTAGCTAGCTCCTCAGGAGATAAGGTGATTAAGGATATCATGTTCTCCCTATTATGGATAGTAATGATTAATAATCTTTAGAGATAATAAAACTATTACTCTCAACATTTTTAGGTAGGGTTATTTATGAAGAAGTTAGTGGTTGTTGCCTTAGGTGGAAATGCCCTTCTTAGAGAGGGGGAGAAAGCTACGGTTTCAACCTATATTAGGAATTTAAGTGTTGCCTGCAGAAGCATATGCGATATAATAGAGATGGGATATAGAGTTGTGATAACTCATGGAAACGGGCCACAAGTTGGTAATATATATCTTCAGCAGGAGATGTCTAGAAGCGAAATACCGCCCATGCCACTTGATGTATGTGGAGCTATGAGCCAGGGAATGATAGGGTATCTTATTCAGAATACCTTAGAAAATGAGTTGATGAGAAGAGGTATAGACATAAAGGTATATGTAATTTTAACACGAGTACTGGTGGATAAAGAGGATCCAGCTTTTACTAATCCTACTAAACCGATCGGCCCGTTTTACAATGAGAAAGAAAAAGAGAAATTGAAAGAGAAAGGATGGATACTGAAAAAACAACCTAATGGTCTATGGAGAAGAGTAGTTCCATCTCCAGATCCTCAATCTATCTTAGAGATAGATTGTATTAAGAAACTACTAGAAATACAGTGCATCATAGTAGCTGTGGGTGGAGGAGGAGTCCCTGTAACTCTCGAGAGAGGAACGTTACACGGCATAGAGGGAGTAGTAGATAAAGACTTATCCTCCGAAATACTTGCCTCGGAGATCAACGCAGATATATTGTTAATATTAACAAACGTCGACTATGTGTACCTTAACTACGGCTCTATGAATCAGATTCCCATTAGGAAAATACACCTTCAGAAGTTAAAGGAGCTTTATATGAAGGGGATATTTCCTCCCGGATCTATGGGTCCAAAAATACTCTCAGCTATTAGATTTATTGAAAAAGGCGGTAAACGGGCTATAATAACTTCTATAGAAAACGCTGCCGAAGCAATCTTAGGAAATAGAGGTACACAAATATTCCCATAAGTAGCTACTTAATTCTTAAGCCCAAAACATATATATTGAGGAAAAGAGCGTATTTGGATGTGCCAGCGGAAGGAGAAGCTTTGAATAAAAATGAGGAAGAAAATTATACGTCATTAAAAGACTTAATTAAAAACTTGAGATTACGTATATTTCCTCTCTCCATATTTGCTCTAATTATAGCATTACTTCTCGGCTTATTTACTCCAATTGATAGGGATCAAGCCAGATATTTGGTTGAAAAAGTATATGAAACCTACATATCAGAATTAAATGCACGTGAAAAATTCTCTGAGAAAGTTTTCTTTATCTTCATGCATAATTCACAGGTATCTATCATGATGCTACTTCCAGTAATGGGCTTCGCATTTACACTTTTCTCAATGTACTGGTCAGGTGTTACAATGCATGCATTCATTATAGTACAGCCTAACATTAGCAGGATATCCATGATTATACAACTTTTCTCCGTTCCATCTACATGGCTAGAACTTATAGCGTATTCCATCGCATTCACAGAAAGCTTATATTCAACTATAATGTTAGCTAAAAAGAAGAACTATACGATCGTGAATCTCATATTAACGCTCTTAATAGTAGAATCTATGCTTTTATTTTCAGCATGCATAGAAACGCTATATATTATGAAAAAAGTTTAAATTACATCGAATTAATTATCGATAAAGCTACGTCTTTTATTGATTCGCTTAATGATGGATGGATGAACATTGCTTCAGCTAGATCTTCGATTGTACCGTTTTTCCTCATAACAATGGCTATTATATGTATTAATTCTGATGCTTCTGGACCTACTATATGTGCACCTAGGATTTTTCGGCTCTTTTTATCAACTATCATCTTTATGAAGCCTTCGTATTTGTCTAGCGATAAAGCTCTGCTATTAGCTATAAACTGTGCCTTCCCTACTACTACATCATATTTCTCCTTGGCTTCACTTTCAGTAATTCCGACGGAGCCTATTTCCGGGTCTGAAAACACGGCTATTGGTATTGCATCATAGTTTATTTTTACTTTGTGACCTAGAGAATTCCTTGCGGCTACTCTTCCCTCCTCCATTGCGGTATATGCAAGGTAATACTTTCCAGCAACATCTCCTGCTGCGTATATTCCTTTAACA
>Ga0190367_1000762_pt1 | contig 21100 bp, 24 predicted proteins | sample 4872181011_MG_FD_171838 | JGI IMG/M metagenome (GOLD analysis project Ga0190367, IMG submission 171838) | Hydrothermal vent microbial mat bacterial communities from Southern Trench, Guaymas Basin, Mexico - 4872-18-10-11_MG | ecosystem: Environmental > Aquatic > Marine > Hydrothermal vents >...
CCTGAAGGTATACCTACACCTGCCTTGATAACTAGAGTGGCGTTGACCTTAAGCAAAATACCTTATCTTGTAGTCGATACTGGATCTTATATTGAGCCTAAGATACCACACATATCCCTGCCTAGTAGGTGTGTTGGTGAGAAAATAAATTCGAGTAAGGCTATCCCCTATAGTAAGGCTAGTGGACTATATTATGAGTCTATGACCTTAGCTAGAATGCTAGCATCTTCATGTGATTTATTCGTTGTTGGTGAAAGTATTCCTGGAGGAACAACAACATCGCTTGGTATTCTTACGGGTCTTGGTTATAGTGTTTGGGGTATGGTTAGTAGTGCTGGTCCAAATAACCCGCATGGACTTAAGGAGGCTATTGTTAAGGAGGGGTTAGCTAAATCTAAGCTTAATGCAGAAGAAGCTCGTAGAGACCCCTTCAAAGCTGTAGCTTCACTTGGAGACCCCGTACACATATCCATGGCGGGGTTCCTAGCTGGAGCACTAGGTGAGGGAGTTAAGGTAATTCTTGCTGGTGGTACTCAAATGGCAGCTGTAATCGCTATTGCTAAGCACATGGGCGTTGATTTGTCAAGGAATGTAGTTATAGGGACTACGAGGTGGATAATAGTTGATAAGTCCTCAGACATTATAGGTTTAGTTAAGAAGATAGAACCAAAAGTACCAATAATTGCAGCAAACCTAGACTTCTCTTCTTCACCATTTGAGGGGTTAAGGTATTATGAGAAAGGTTATGTTAAGGAAGGTGTTGGAGCTGGAGGTACTGTTATAGCATCAATAGCTGTTAGAAGTATACCATTATCTTCGATAATTAGTGAGATATATAGGGAGTATGAGAGATTGGTGAAGTCACGTGGAATTAGCAAAATTACATAAACTAAGCGATGCTATTGTAATTGAATTTCATGGTAAAGTTAGAGCGTTAAGCTCAACAGTCTATGGTAGTGGTTTCAGGGAGCTTACACACGTTATTTTTAAAACGGTTGACAAAGACTTTGATGACCCTAATCCAAGAGCTTATGCGGAGCAAGTTGTAAGAGAGCTAGGTTTACCATTAGACTCAACAGCAGTATTCCTTACAGCAGTTAACGTTACTCAAGAACATGTAGTAAGGGAGATAAGGAAACCAATACCAGTAATGTTAGTAGCAACTATTGGTTTAAGTAACCCAGCATGTATTCTTGAGAAAAGTGTAGGGGAAGATAACTATACGTGTGCTTCAACCATTAACATTTTAGTAGTTATGGAGTACGGTTTAAGTGATAACGCTTTCGTTGACCTCGTAGGAGTGGTAAGTGGGGCTAAGGCATTAGCATTAACTAATGTTGGCCTCATGTGTAGTTTAAGCAGAAGAGCTTTTGGAACAGTAACTGATGCTGTTATCGTGGCAAGTTGTATGAAGGAGAAAACACTGCCATATGGAGGACCTGCAACTAAGATAGGCTCTCTAGTAGGTAAACTAGTCTATGAAACCATATTACACGAGTCATTAAGGAAGCTGAAAGCAAGTGATAAATTCAAGAACATTTATGGGCTAAGTATAGAGGAGCTAGAAAGACTATGTCTGAAAATATACAGTTATGCGCCAATACCCCAAGTACCTATAGACAGGGTAGTTAGCATCATACGTAGAGAGATTGGGAGAATTCTTTATGATCCAAATATATGGTCTATCGCAATAGCTTTACGTGAACTAGAAATCAGAGGAAATACAGGAACAATTCCAGAGCTAAGCGTAGATGAATACATAAGTGATTCACCTAAAATCATAGCGGACGAAATACTTGGAATAGCATTATCAATGTACATTAATGGATGGAAGGGGATGTTCTGCTACTATTGGATCGAGAGAATAAAAGACAAGGTTGAAGAGCTTAAGAAACTACCCATGTTCACCGATGACCTAGTCTGTTCACTTATTGGAGCAATACTAAGCAAGGTATACGACGAACTCATCCCAAGGCGACAAAAACTGATATGCATCATCATGGCAGGAGGTAAGGGTTCTAGGTTAGAGTTTGTAGAAAAACCCTTAATCAAGATATGCGGTAAACCCATTATCGAGAGAATAGTCAATGTAGCCTCTAGCGTATGTAGTGATGTCTACGTAGCTATTTCACCTCACACCCCGAAAACTAAGCTATGGTGTCTAGAGAACAATATAAAAATAATTGAAACTAAAGGTAAAGACTATGTCTACGACCTACAGGAAATACTTAAGAAGTTTAATAAACCACTACTCATACTACCTTGTGATACTCCATTCATAACTACTAACGTGTTATTAGAATTCATTGAAAAAGCTAAGCGCATGGAAAGCAGTGTAGTTACATTAATTGTAGATAAGCACTGCTTTCCCGAGACTTTGAGGAAGGAAAATACTGAGCCCATAGGAATTTCATTATTTAAATCTAATGGAGTGAAATGGAGTAATGTAGTTATGTGTAGGTTTCCTGAACTACTTGACATAGATACATTTATTGACCTAAGGTATGCGGGGGAGATCTGTAAATGAGATTTCATGGAGGAAGTTTTTGGGTTAAAGGAAGAGTTATAGACTTTAGCGTAAACCTAAACCCACTAGGAATACCTAAGGTAATAGAAGAGGAAATTAAATCGTCTATACTCTATGGAAGAGTATATGAAAACTACCCTGACTATAATTACAGTGAGTTAAAGAAGGCTATAACATACTTCTATGGCATAGAGAGAGAACAGGTAATTCCAACTAATGGTGCTTCAGAAGCATTAAACCTAGCCATACTCGCAATACAACCAAAGTCATTGGTCATCATTAGTCCAAGTTATGGAGACTACGAATTACTATGCAATGCACTTAAAATTAAGTGCATTTATGTACTAATGGAGGATGTTGATAGTGAATTCAAACTAAACTACGATAATTTACTTAACCAAATACATGGACTAGAAGACTACGTAGTGATTATAACGAATCCAAATAATCCTACGGGAACAATAATAGAAAATAAACTCATAACTGATTTAGCATGTGAAATCGGGAAAAAGAGCTCATATATAATACTTGATGAAGCATATGCGGAACTAAGCGATTACACATCAATGCTAGAGTTAAATCCTCCAAGCAACGTTATCGTGGTAAGAAGCTTTACCAAAACATTTAACGTCCCAGGACTAAGGTTAGGCTTCCTATATACAACCTCCAATACCATACTAATAAAAATAGATGAAATTAGACCTACATGGAATGTTAATGCCATAGCAGACTATGTATTCAGAAAAGCATTGGTAGAATACAAGAAGCAGTTATGGGAGTTTATCTCTAGGTCACGAGAATACGTAGCGAAGGAGAGAAAGTATCTAGTTAAAAAGCTAAAGAGCCTAGGATTTCATGTATATAGCTCGAAAACAAACTTCATACTACTAAAACATGAATGGATATCTTCTCATCAACTACAGAAAATATTGTTGAACAGGTATAGGATTCTCATTAGACCAGCACATACATTTAGAGGATTATCTATATATCACTCACGCATATCCGTTAGGAAAAGACATGAAAACGAGTTATTGGTGAAAGCACTTGAAGAAGCAATTAAATGAACCTATCAAGGGATTTGCATCACTATTATCATTCTTAACAATTATACCTACGGGAACACATGATATTGAGCTTGCAGCTAAATACTTCTACCTTGTGCCAGCTATTGGTCTCGTTGAAGGACTTATAGCGGGAGTGGTAATGTTGACCAATATATCAGCTATATTGAAGGCAGTGATAGTGATGTGTACTCTATTCATTATAACGGGGTTTAACCATATTGATGGATTTGCTGATTTTACTGATGTTCTTGCTTCAAGAAGGAGAGGTAAAGAAGCGTTAAAGATATTGAAAGAGCCTTATAGGGGTGCAATAGCAATAGCTTCCACTGCACTACTCATATTAGTAACCTATGTCTCAGTAATGCATATAGCATTACAAGGTCAAGGTCTTAGTCACATAGTGGTAATAACGGTATTATCCTCGGAGTCCATGTATCTCCTAACGGTATTGTCTAGAGAACCCGATTATCATGGACTAGGCAGATTATTTATATCTAAGTCAAAGAACAGGGCGAACATACTATCAAATTTGCTGTTACTATTTATAATATTTACATGTATATACTTCATGTTCAATTATAAGATAACATATACTGTGATAACCTTCTTATCCACTATTCTATGCACATTATGTGTTCTTAGGAAAGCCCATGAAGTACTAGGCTACGTTACAGGTGATGTAATGGGTTTTTGCTTTGAATTGAATAAGACATTAAACCTATTAATTATAGCTATAGTGAGCTCCATAGGTATATAACCATGTCTTTCTTCCCAGAACTCTCTAATCCATTAATAGCAGTAATCATATTAGTGATAGCCTTAATTCTTGATATATTATATCCATTTCATAAAGGAATACTGCTTAAAATACACCCCGTACATACTTGTTATGTTCTTGCCTTTAAGCTTGTTAAGCCGTACGCATCGAGAATCTTTGGAGTACTATTATGGATTTTCTGCGTATCGGTACATGTAATTCCTATCTTAATCTTAATTAATATTACATATGCTTATACAGTTAATCAACTATATGCTATGCTATGGATTATAATGGTTTCTTGGATATTGAAGACTTGTTTTTCAATTACCTTACTAGTGGATATTGGGTTAAAGGTGTATAGGTATTCAGCTATAGGCGATTGGAGTAAGGCTAGGTATTGGACTCAGCAAATTGTTCGTAGAGATGTATACGTTCTTGACGAGGAACACGTGTTATCTGCTTGTATAGAGTCTTTAGCTGAAAGCCTTGTTGATGGAATAATTTCACCTCTCTTCTACTATCCATTTCTAGGAGTAGTTGGTGCTCTCATTCAGAGACTTGCTAATACACTTGATGGTGCAGTAGGATTTAAGACAAAAGAGTTAAGGGATGTGGGATGGTTTTCAGCGAAAATGGATACCATTATAAACTTTATTCCAGCTAGACTAACTGCATTCTACATAATAACTTCATCACTTATACTAAAATATGATTGGAGGAATGCACTCAAAGTATACCTTAGAGATAGAAGGAAAACTGAAAGCGTTAATGCAGGACATCCTATGTCAGCTATGGCAGGTGCATTAGGAATTAGACTTGAGAAAATGGGTTATTATGCCCTGGGAGATAGATGCAAGCCTATAGATCCTTTAGATGTCTTGAAAGCAGTTAAGGTAATAATAGTGTCTACATCAATTCACTTAGTTATTATAGTAACATTAACTATGCTAATCCCTTGCCAACCTTAAATAAATTGGTATTTACACTTATTATATCACTTAATTCAATAACATCGATATAGATAGCTACTATGTTGTCCTCAAGAGAAAGCTCCTTTAAGTAGCCTAGTCTTACTGTCGTACTTCTTTAAGGTCTTTAATCCACTATCTCTGTCAACGAATAATATCATGTATTAACCTTAACATTGAGTTAGATGCTCAGCTCCCTAGACATCAGACATCATTTGGTGTAATTAAAGGCTTAATGTATTCTCCACGGTATTATTCCTAACTGTTTTTCATAGAATGTTAACACATATTCTATGTACACTCCGGCTGCTACTGCCGTTCCTATAACTCCAGCAACATTGGGTCCCATGGCGTTCATTATTATGTAGTTTGATGGGTCTATTCTTTGTGCTTCTTTCTGGCATACTCGTGCTGACATTGGTACTGCTGAGACTCCAGCTGCCCCTATGATAGGATTAACTTTACCCTTGGTTAGGAAGTACATTATTTCTCCTAGGATTATTCCTCCAAAAGTTGATATAGCGAATGCTAGGAGTCCCCATACGAAGATTAATGCGAATTTTAGTAGGAATTCTGCTGGTGTTATTCCCGTTATCTTGGAATAATAGTTTATCATATCAACGCTCATAGTTGAACCGACACTAATTGTTAATAGTATTGTTAGTATGTTCATTAACTCGTTGGCGGCTGTTTTTGATAGTCTTTCAACGACTTCCGTTATACCGCTTTCGCGGAAGAGGTTTCCGAGAGCTATCATGCCTATTATTGGTGTAGCACGAGGTACTAGGAGTGAAGCTACTACTAGTAGTATTATTGGGAAGAGTAGCGCTTCAAGGGGATGGACTTCCCTTGGGGGCTTCATTTTAACTGCTCTATGCTTCTTAGGTAATAGCCTTATGATTGGTGGCTGTATTATTGGCACTAACGCCATATAAGTATAGGCAGCTAGTGCTACAGGTCCCAGGATGTATGGTGCTAACTGTATAGCTGTATAGATTGTTGTTGGACCATCAGCACCACCAATAATACCTATAGATGCTGCCTCATTGAGGTTAAAGCCCATGAGCAGTGTACCAAGCATAGCAACAAAAACTCCGAGTTGAGCAGCTGCTCCAAGTAGGAAGGTATATGGCTGTGCTATTAATGGTCTAAAGTCAGTTAATGCTCCAAGTCCAAGGAATATTAGGAGTGGCACTAGCTCGTTATGTATGAACATCCTATATATCGTAAATAATGGTCCCTCAGGAATACCCAGCTCGGGGTCGCCAGCAGATGCTAAGTGTGCAAAGGGTATGTTTGCAAGAACCATTCCAACACCAATACCAATTAATAATAGGGGTTCAATTTTCTTAACAACAGCTAAGTATATTAATAGTAATCCAATACCTATGAAGAGAGCATGTAGAGGGGTCATACCAGCAATACCGGTCTTTGTCAAGAATGTGTTAATAGCCTCGAAAGCCTCCATAATTTAGACACCTCCCTCTAACTCATATGAGGTACTTTTTAAATCTTCGTAGCTTAGAAGACTTCAATACATAGTCATAGTCATTTAAGTTAATACATGCATCACGTCTCCACGATAAAATCCAGTAACTTGTAGGCTTAAGAGATGACGTAATAGCTGGAGCAAGCCTCTCCAAAACATACTTATGAACAGCAACAACAGCTGCAGCTATTTCAGCCTCAGACACCTCAGGAGCAGCTTTAACCTCAACAGGAGGCTTAACTTCAACAGCTGTAGGAGCTGCAACCTCCCTTCTCTTAGTAAACCTCAACACCCCCATAGACATAAGCTTAATAGATATGGTAAGAACGCCTAGTACAAGGAATGTAACTGAAATAGCAAGTACGGCTAATACTATACCAGCACTAAGCTGTACGTCTCGTGGAGGCTGAAGGATGGTCTTAGCCCATAGTGTTAACTCATACACATCATTCAATAATCATGCACCTCAATAGAGTTACTCCGAACACATCCCTATATACAATACTTTCGTCTATATATACTTAATCCTCAGACAACCATAAAAACAACGTCTAACTCCATATAAGAGAGGAGAAGGAATGAACAATGACAAATATAGAGTCTACAAGATACTATCATTCATGTGGGTTCTAGCATTCATGGTAGCTTACATGTTATTCCCACTATATAGGCAATTAATCATCATAATATTCGCCTGCCTTGGCGTAGGACTAGCACTACAAATATCATTTAGAAAATCTCTATACACTATATCCTACATAGCTGTTATGGCGATACTCATTTATTTATGGAGCCTCCAAAGTCCTAGTTCCCTAGAACATGAAATACTATTTTACCTATTAATGTCATTAACTATCATAATAGCGATAATATCGTGGATAAAGAGGCCAAAGATATCAACATAAATTAATAAGCTTTCACCTTCAGTACGGCGATATATCATCACATATTCAGCGACGCCGACCCTCCATCATCCTATACTCTACTTAACTTCGTTTGAGTATATTAAGGTTAATTAACTTAAACGTGTGGGCTTATCTTCTTTAATTGATTTTCTTACAGCATTAGCCATCTCAAGAGCTTTTAAAGCATCCATACCTGATACAAGAGGCTTTAAATCCCTTCTAATGAGGTCTACAAAATGCTTTACCTCCTCTACATATGCTTCAAAAAATCTTTTCTGAAACCATAAGTGTCCATGAAAACGAATACTTCCATTCCTTCCTAATCTCAATGAATTATTATATTCTGATCCGATAAATATTGTTCCTTCAGTTCCATGAACTTCAGATCTAACATCATAGCCGTAACTAGACCTTCTACTACCATAGATGAGAGCTATTGCTCCATTAGAAAACTTTAAGGTAACCATGACGTTATCGTAGTCTCCTAACTCCCTCATGTAGTCGTAGATGTATACATCTCCTTTAGCATACACTTCAACAACTTCTGATCCTAGAAACCATCTGGCGAGATCAAAGTCATGAGACATTAGGTCGAGAATTAATCCTCCACTAAGCTTAGGGTCTCTGAGCCAGCCTTCAGGTGGTGGTTCAGGATCCTTAGATATTCCTATGTAGAGTATTGGTTTACCTATATTACCCCCATCTATTAGCTCTTTAGCTTTCCTATAAATGCGGTCAAATCTTCTCATGTAACCTACAAGAAGTTTAACACCATACCTTTCAACAGCTTTTACTGCAGCTCTAGCTTTATCTATATCTACGTCGATAGGCTTTTCACTAAATACGTGCTTACTTTCCTCTGCAGCCCTTATTATCATTTCTGCATGCATGTAGCTTGGAGTGGCAATAATGACCCCATCTACTTCGGGGTCTCGTAGCATTTCATCATAGCTTTTATAAGCTTTAACACCATATTCCTTCGCAATTCTTTCAGCCTTAGAGTACGTACGACTGGTAACACCGATAAGCCGAGCACCGTCAATGAACTTAGCGATGATATCAACATAGAGCCTACCCATTCTACCTAAACCAACAACACCTAAACCAACATTACCCATAGAGTAGGAAACCTCACTTCCTAACATATTCTTCAAGTAAGCTCCTAATCTTCTTTAACTCATTCAATATCTCTTCCTCAATGACTCTACGCTCCTTAGCACTAAGTATACCAACTCTTCTCCTAATCTCCTCCATGATCTTAACTCCCTCATCGAACTTTAACTGAAAATACGTTAATTCAGGCCTCATAGTACCCGTAGCAGGTGTAAATAAGTCAACATTACATAAACCAAACCTTTTCTGTAATGGTCCTTGCCTAAGCCTTACCTCAGAAATAAGGTTATATGGAACCCTCTTCTCCTTAACCCACCAAACACCAAACCTAGCATAAGCATGATCCTTCTCAAGCTTAAACGTTATACTTCTATAAAACCGTGGAATCCATACTGCTAATACCACTAAGACTACAACTAGAATAGTTAATAATATAGCTAATGGTACAATTGCGACCGAGTATATTGTAGTATCCCCATAACTTACTGCTACACTCATGGTGTAGAAAACTATACTCAATATCACCAAAATCATAGGGACTATAAACCATAGAGAATAAAGCCAATAAACAAGCTTTAACTTCTCCGATGGCTTAAACTCCACATACATCACCTTCAAACTACAACTATTATGTAAACTATTTAAAAAATACCAACACTAAAAACAATAATAGATGATGACCTGCCCCGGGAACCATCCTAGAGTAAAAGGGATGAAGAAGTGGTCCTCACTGATAACCATTAACTCTTCCTACTCTTCATCCTTCTAGAAATACCTCCTCCTTGAGGAACGGGTAGCCTAAAGTCTTCTTTAACAACGTTGAATGCAATGCTAGTAACAGTTCTCTTAACATGTGGATGCTTAAGTATCCTCTTGACAAGACTATTTAATTCGGTCATGTTCCTTGTCTTAGCAATTACAGCTACATCAAATTCACCAGTAATATCATACACAGCTACAATTTCAGGTTGACTTGCAAGCCAAGATTCAATCTCAGTAATATACTTACCATCAACACTAATCATTATTAATGCAGTAACATCATATCCGAGATTCTTATAATCAACAATAACCGTAAATCCCTTAATAATACCCCTCATAATAAGCTTTTGTACTCTCTCATGAATAGTAGCAGGAGATAATCGTAGCTCCCTAGCAATACTCCTTAAACTAACCCTAGAATTTTCAATAAGTCTATCAACAATTACTCTATCAATGTCATCAAGCTCTAACATCACATGCACCTAAGTAGAGATAGGACAAGCAAATATTTTTAAATTATTATGAAGCAAAAACTAAATAAAAGCTCATATATATGTCTTCAAACAATACATTAAATTTCACGATAATAAACTAGAAAGTATTCTAATTTCACGTGGAGTGCTGTAAAATAGTGTTTAAAGTTATAGACAAGCATATAGCGTGATAACCATGTACCTCATAGAACTTCAATTCACTGACCTAGTAGGTGTATTGAGATCAGTAACAAGGTTATTTAAAGACCTAAAAAACGTAGAAGCACTATTCGATGGAAGTAGCGTTTTGGGATTCGTAGAAATAGAGTCAAGTGACCTAATACTTCGGCCAATACAGGGTAAGTTCAATAAAATACCATGGAGGCCAGGAGTGCTAAGAACACTATGTAAAATATATGAAGGCTCAAAACGCTTTAGTCGAGATCCAAGATACATAGCGGAGAAACTCGAAGAATATCTATATGGACAAGGATATAATGCTCTAGTAGGTGTTGAAGTAGAATTCTTCCTAATAGATGAAGTCAAGTTAACCTTTAAGCCACCACATAAAATGTCAATAGAATTTTTATCTAAGGAGGAAGTATTTGTAGGCAAGAAACGCGGATACTACATGCCATCACCGCTAGACGACGTATGTAAAATAAGAGATGAAACCATAAAAGTTATGAAAGAATATTTCGGCATAGACTTGGTTTCAACACATCATGAAGTAGCCTTTATGGGTCAAGGAGAATTCTCAATAAAGGCTACAACACCAGTAGAATTAGCAGATCACATACAAACACTAAAATACGTATTAAGGAACATTGCGAAGCAATACAATCACGTAGCAATATTCATGCCGAAACCATTGCCAGAAGATAATGGTAGTGGAATGCACATACACTTAAGCATATGGGATAAAGACTTCACTAAAAACCTATTCTACGATCCAAGCGATGAATATGCAAGCTTAAGTCAACTAGCAAGATACTTTATTGGAGGATTAATAGAGCATGCACGGTCACTATCAGCAATAGTATCACCAACAGTAAATAGTTATCGAAGACTAGTACCAGGATATGAAGCACCGGTATACCTAACATGGAGTAAAGGGAACCGAAGTGCAGCGATAAGAATACCACAACCACTAGGAAGCAACGTGAGAATAGAGTATAGACCGCCAGATCCAACAGCAAATCCATACCTAGCTCTATCTGCAACAATTCTAGCGGGAATGGATGGAGTAAAGAAGAAAATAGAGCCAGGAGACCCCTTAGACGCAAACATCTATAAGCTATCACTTAAGAAGCTAAAGGAGAAAGGAATAAAGACCCTACCCAGAAGCTTAGATGAAGCATTAGATGAACTAGAAGTAGACCATGAATACCTAAAACCAGTATTCAGCAAAGACGTTATAGAAACATACATTGAAGTAAAGAGGAAGGAGATACTAGCATTAAAACAATATCCATCAATAGCGGAATATAGTTACTATTTGTCGATGTAATAAGTAAACACCATCTCATTTAATTTAACTCTGCGTAAAGATTTATTTACGTGCTCTTTTCTGTATTATGCTGCGGTGACATTTTTGAAGGTTAAGACCATAATGTTATTGATTCTAGCATTATTGCTTTCGATTATGGTTAATGCTAGATATTTTGGCGTCGGTGAACTTGTTGGAGAGTTTTACGTGAAAGCTGATGGTATAACTGATATTAAGTATTTAGGTGAAGTAAAGCTACCTAATGGTGACGTTAAGGACGTAGTCATTGTTGTTGGACCTGAATATACTCCTGAGCCAGATAAAATGGATGTCAACTTCCTAGTATTTAGCAGGGATGGTAAGGTAGAGAAGATATCGTATACCTCACTTGTAGATAAAGGATACTTTGCTGTAAGAATACTACCCGCTAAGGCCCTAGGCATTAGTGGTGAAGGAGGGGTTTTATGGACTTACCTATTAGCTGAGAGAATTCCATATAAGAAGCCTCCATTTAATGAAGTGAAGATATATAAGGTTGGATTAAACGTTACCAATGGTAAGGTTATTGCACCTAAACCTGTAGCCTCCTACAATGTCACTAAGGGGGGTAAGGTTAAGTGACATACCTACGCTAGATGCGGAACGCTTAGAGTAATAGGAGATTACCTCGTAGTTACACTTGTATCATTTTTGGAGAGCAATAGTTCTAGTCTATAGGGTAAAGATATTAGGAAGAATTCATGGACTCCAATAACGGTTAAAACTATACCCGTAGGTAAAGATGCTAAATCCCCTCTAACAATTTACCCGCTACCTCTAGGTAATGGTGATATTGCCGTCGCTATGCTATATAACATAAACATTGAAGGACAATATAAGGGCAAGATGGTAGTTGAAGCCCTTAACCCCACTACGGGAGAAGCAAAGACACTCCTAAACGAAACCCTACCTAGTAGGCTTATCCGCTTCTACATTCAAAACCTATGTAGCCTTAATGGAGGAGACGTAGTAACATACCTTATAGAAGCTAATGATACGTTAATCTTAAATGAACTAAAGACAGAAGGCAATAAACCTATATTGAGTAAGCTATATACCATACCTAAGTGGAAGGATAGAAAAGCAAAATACTATATCATCGACTACGTTGGCGAGAAGGGTAGGATACTAGCTCTACAAATAATAACATCAAGAAGAGAAGTAATCCTCTACGACGTAATAAACAATAGTAACGTTAAGAATAGGTAAGGTAATGGGCAATCTGAGTGCTTGTGCAATATTTAATGAAAAAATACCTGATCCTCACATATACAGGCGTAGAAGCAACTGTAAAGGTGTATAAGGTATTAGAAACGCCAACAGTTATAACAACAATTACACCGGTTACAACATCACCAACCAAGCCAACAACTACAGTAACTACAACTACACCACCAGCATCAACGGCTACATCAAAACCAGTACAAGTAGAAGTTGGTGTAAAGGAAGAAGATTGGGTGAAATACGAAGCAAAAATAAAGGTAGCTGGAGTTGAAGGAACGCTTACATTTAAAGTACAAGTAGTTAAAGTTGATGATAAGGGAGTAACATTTAAGATAACCGATGTAAAAGCTTCAGGCTCCATTAAGGGAATAGACTGGAAGAGAATGGAGGGAATGACGTTCACTACGAGTGGAGTAGAAAACCAGCATGTGTTGGTGGAATGAACTTCCTAAACTTCTGGGCAGATCCAAGAACACTGCCATCAATGGAGTTATAGAGGAGAAGGAAGTAAAATGCAAGTATGATACAAAGACAGGCTTCCTACTAGAAATGAAAGCAACCTACGAGTTTGCTGTATATAAGCAAGAATTCTCATGAGGGCTAAAGAGGACAGCATACTATCTCAAGGCCAAGCCTTACCTGGAGGTCTAGGAGACCCGAAGATAATAGCGGCAATAGCAGGAATAATCATAGCACTAATAGCAGTAATAGTATTCGTTAAAAAGAGGTAGCCACGGAAGACAACTATTTTTCTCTATCTATATCTATAATCACCACTATCTTAGAGAAAACGTTATATTTTCTAAACTATGTGATTAACTCTTAGGTGATTGCTAGTGATTAGTGGTAGCGAACTTAAAGCTAAGATGTTGGAATTGCTTGAAAAGGATGAAGAATTTAGATACGCTGTAGCTGGTAAGCTTGGGATACTCGAAATACTAAAGAGACTTGATAGAATTGAAGATGGATTAAAGAAGTTATATGAAAAGAGCTTAGAGCATGATAAGAGGTTTAATAGGATTGAACTTGAACTAGGAGCACTCTCTGAAAGCTTTTACTGTAAAGCTCTATGGGATGAGCTAAGAGAGGAAATTAAAGCTAAAGGAGAGAAAATACTATGTAGGAAACGTAACATGCGCATAAATGATGTAGACATAGACCTATTCATAGAGACTGATAAAACAGTATATGTAGTTGAGGTTAAGGTTAAACCCAAACACGACGACGTAGGAAGACTCATAGCTAAAGCAGATCTAGTGAAGAAGTATTATCCCCATAAAAGGATCATATCAATACTAGCTGGAGCATTAATAGGAAAGGAAGTAGAGGAATATGCAAAAGAAAAAGGCATCATTGTATACATGTACTAAGTATTCTAACTAAAATATTCATGAATATATTCTAGGTCAGAGGATTTTCATGTAAAAGCGCTTGCTTAACTACTTCTCAATCTATTCTTAACCTCACTTGTTAATTCTCTTATACTGAATGTAACTTTACTTAGTGAACCTGCTATCATCTTATCCTTTAAGTACTTCTTGTCTCTAGCAAAAGCTATAATGGGTTTGCCTAGAGCATAGGCGTATCCAAGTTCAAATCCTAGGTCGCATTCATAGTCGATTAATACTGCTACTATGAGGTCTGCTTCTCTTATAGCTCTAGTATTTGATTCAAATACTATTTCGAGCCCAGCATATTGTGGTGTATCTCTTTGAGGGAGATAAACCTCGTATCCATGGCTTTCCAGTATTCTTACAATTTCCTCGTTAACCTCCCTGTTCTTGGGTGATGAAGCAATGTATATTTTCGGCTTATCCACTTCTCTCAATCCATTGTTTTGTTTAGAGTAAGCGAGGTATATGTTATTATCTTTCCTAGTAAACTATAATGCCTGGAGATGTTGGAGAAAATAATCGGTAGACTAGGTTACTTAGAGAAATCACTATTATTGGGTTTTATGGCAGGTATACTCTCATGTATCTTCGCTTTAGGCTTCTACACGCTACTAATGGTGATAGTCAATCTTGTAGGCTCTTTACTTGGTGTTTTTGGTTTCTTTACACTAAATGAGATATCTGACTTCTCATTAATAGCAGTAGAGTATGAGAATAAGCTAGTACTATTAGGGTTAATTGTTCTTGGAGGACTACTTAGTGGAGTACTAGTTTACTTTATTGAGCCTTTAGCTGAGGGTCCCGGTGTTGATACAGCAATTATGGCTTATCATGCAGGAGCATGGTTTAAGCCTAGAGTACCATTCATTAAGTCAATTGCATCGGCATTGTTCATAGGTCTTGGATGTAGTGGTGGTGTACAGGGACCAAGTATTCAGATTGGTGCCGGTGCAGGTTCAATACTAGCTAAGCTACTTAAACTGAATCCAAGTGATTGTAGGCTCGTTATAGTTGCTGGTATGGCTGGTGCTCTCTCCAGTATATTTAGGTGCCCCCTAGGTTCAGCATTATTCGCTATAGAGGTACTATATAGAAGGGATATTGAAGTAAATGCATTATTTCCGGCACTTATAGCTTCAATAACTTCGTATGCATTATCATCGCTTATATTTGAAACTGGAGTTTCATTGCCTAGGTTTAGAGCAGACATAAACAGCATATTCCATCCACTATCAATAGTATCGTATATAGTGCTAGGTCTTGTAGCTGGAATACTAGCATTAGCTTATATAAAGATATATCTCGCCGTTAGACGATTATTTTCAGCACCAAGCCTAAATAAGTCTCCAAGTATAAAATGCTATAAGACCATTATAGGAGCATTAGTAACAGGGCTTATAGGAGTATATGCACCTATAGCCCTTGGCACTGGTAGCAACTTCATATACAACACATTATCAAGCCTAATCAAGGGAGAAACATTAAGTATACAGCTACTAGGGTTAGATCTAGTACCATCACTACTACTCCTAATGTTCTGTAAAATAATAGCAACCTCATTCTCAATAGGTAGTGGTGGTAGTGGAGGACTATTTGCACCAAGCATATTCATAGGAGTAATCCTAGGACTAATATACGGAGAACTAGTAGCATCACATATAACACCCCTTCCATCATATGTTTACGCCTATGTAGGGGTTGCATGTCTCTTTGGGGCAGCATCAAAAACACCAATAGCAACCTCATTCATGGTAGCTGAAATGAGCAATAACTACATACTCGTTGTACCAGCACTAATATCATCACTAATAGCGAGCACAATAACAGGGAATAAGACACTATATCAAGCACAGATAACGAGAAGACGAAAATTAACTTAAAAACTTACATACCACGGCATTTTCCAGTCATGTGCTACGGCGTGTTTTGATATTCTTGGTATTATAGGATATAGTCGTTTATGTTCATTTACGTGTACTCTCTTTATGACACTTATAACCTTCTCTCTGGGTAATCCTGTTTCCTTTATTATTCTCTCAATTGTTTTTCCTTGGTCTACGTATCTGTATAGTATTGCGTCTACTTCTTCGTAGGTTATTCCTAGCTCTTCTTCTGCCATTTGCCCTGACCATAGTCTTGGACTGCTCGGCTTTAATGCTATTCTTTTTGGTACTCCTAGGATTAATGCCATTCTCCTTACTTGTGTTTTATATACATCTCCTATTGGTAGTAGGTCTACTCCTCCATCACCATATTTCGTGTAGTATCCTAGTAGGATTTCGCTTTTGTCACCTGTACCTAGTACTGCTAGTCTATGTAGGTTTGCGTAGTAGTATAGTATTGTCATTCTTATACGTGCTCTTAAGTTTCCCGTGGCAATGTTGTGTTGTTCATTGAAGAACGGTAGAATGTTCTTGTAGGCTTTAACCAGCTCTCCGATATCTATGAGCATATGATCTACTTTGAGTTCTCTTACCAAGTTTAATGCATCCTCTATGTCTGTTTTTGGTGTTACTTGGGGGTCTGGCATTATGAGTACATGTACTTTGTTTGTTCCTAGTGCTTCTACTGCTAGGTATAGTACTGTTGAGGAGTCTACCCCTCCACTTAAACCCATAACATAACCATTAATTCCCGCTTTACGTTGGAAGTCTCTAAGGAATTGTTTAATTCTCTTGATAGCGTATTCGTAGTCTAGGGGTGGTGGTTCGAGTTTCATAGAGGATAGCACCTATATTCTAGTCCTAACTCTACGTTATAGAGGTGAACGTTTGCAAGTTAAAATATGTCTTGCTCAATTAGAACCCGTTATAGGCTCCATAGAAAATAATGTTAGGAAGATGAGTAAAGTCGTTGAGTCTTATAGTGCTGATCTCTATGTCTTTCCTGAAATGTTTCTAGTAGGGTATATGGTTAAGGACCTAGTGTATAAGATAGCTTTACCTCTCTCATCAAAGTATATTGATGAAGTTAAGCAGATGGCTAAGAGTAAGGGTGTTGGCGTTATTGTTGGTTTTCCAGAGTTATCGCCTATGGGGTACATTTATAACTCTATGCTAGCAATCGATGAAAATGGCAAGGTGTTTGTTTATAGGAAACGACATTTACCCACGTTTTCCGTATTTGATGAGCATAGGTGGTTTAAGCAGTTTAAGGGGAAGTTAAAGCCATGGAAGTTTAAGGATATTCTCTTTGGCCTTGCTATATGCTATGATACTTTCTTTCCAGAAATATTCAAGGCATATGCGTTGATGGGCGCTAAGGTTCAGGTAATTATATCTGCAGCACCAGATACATCAGTACCATTATTTCATAGAGTTATCATGAGTAGGGCTATTGAAACAACAACCTACATCATCTGGGTTAATACTGTTGGCATAATGAATGGATTAACTTTTGGTGGAGGCTCAATGGTTGTTAGCCCTCTTGGTAGAGCTATAGAGAAGTTAAAAGATTACGAAGAAGATGTAAAGGTTGTGGAAGTAGATATGGATACTGTGTATAGGTGTAGAATTGCAAGACCAGTAATTAGAGACTCTATGAGGGAGGATGCCGAGGAACTCCTAAGAGCATATAATGAGATGGAGCAACACCTTAATCCTTAGGATTAGAGGGTTCTTGTTAATGAAATTTAGGTATTTTATTGGACTTGACGTTGGAGGTACATTTATTAGAGGTACAATAATTGATGTAGAAGGTAATTTGAGGAATGTCATTAAAGACGTTGGAGCTAATCCAGCTGTAGTGCCTAGGGAAAAAGTAATAGAAATAATGTCTCATATCATAAGAGAACCTATTAACAAGATTCAGGGAAGGCCAAGTGAAGTTGCTTGTATAGGTGTAGGATCAGCAGGTGTTGGTAAAGGATATTGGAGAGACTTGTTTGTGAAAGCAGCTGAAGAAAATGGTGTTAGCAGGGATAGGGTATATGTTTATGAAGATTATAGGGTTGCTCATGTTGCTTGCTTTCTATTCTAACCAGGCATATTTTACATAGCTAGTACTGGTAGTGTTACTTATGGGGTATATGGTAGTAAGGAGGTTAAGGTTGATGGATGGGGTCATTTACTAGATGATACTGGTAGTGCATATCAGGTTGGTAGAGATGGTATAGAAGCTGCTCTTAGATCAATAGATGGTAGAGGGAGGAAGATAGCCTTAGCTGGAAAACTAATCGGGTATCTTAAGCTAAGGGATATATGTGAAGTTATACCAAAAGTATATGGTTCACCTAATCCTAAGAAACTAATAGCGGGATTTGCTCTATACGTTCTACAAGCAAGTATTGAAGGAGATGAAGTTGCTAAGGAAATTATAGATAAGTGTATAAGTGAAATGGCATTAGCTATAGTGACTGCGACAAAGAAATTAAACTATGCTAGCCTCCAAATAACAATTATTGGGGGTTTTGGGAAGGAGCAAGAAAGGTCATAGAACCTATGCTAAGGAAAATACTAGAGGAAAAACTAGGTAAGGAGGTAGTAGTTAAAGACAAAGTTATCGATACTACATGTGCTTCAACGCTCATGGCATGTAGAGACCTGGGCCTTTTAACCAATGAACTATACGCTAAGATTGTAAAGCTATGTAAATATCACCATACATGAACCAGGTAACTGTTAGTAATTTGTTTACTCGCAATGATTTTTTACGAAGTCAGACCCCATTTTTTCTTCACACGGTCTGAAGTCGAACTCTTCATCATCCATCTATATCGCTTATCTCAATGGGTATTTTAGTTTTCCTTGTTCTTGAGGGAAGAGCTTTATAATATGAAGCTAGAAATTATATAGCATTTAAATCAGGGTAAACACAGGTCACTTAGCTAAGTCTAGGTTAAGAACATTAGGTGTATAGAGTTGGTTTTAAGGAAGGGTATTGGATGTTTACGTGAACCCTACAAGAGTGTAGTTAATCAGCTAGTTAAGGATTTGAAGAAGATGTTTAAAAACAAGCTAGTTTCAATTATGGTGGTAAATGGTGTTGATGACCTTAACATGGACCTAATTATAATATTAAGGGACTTCCCCACTAATAGGACATTAAGATTAAAGGTATTAAGTGAAGTTGAAAAAAAAGTTAACTCCATACTTGATAAGTTTTCGGATAACGATGAATATCAATTAATAACTATTACTCCAATAATTAAGGATTTAAATGAAATAAGAGAGTTCATGGAACTTTACTCCGATATGATCCTAAATGCTGTAATCGTATACGATAAGGGTAACATTATTGAGAAAATGTTAAAGGAGATTAAAAACTCAATAACAAGTAATATAGTTGAAGGATTCCTTGGTATCGAAGTAGAGGAAATGATCGCTGCAGGCTACTAACATTTGTTTACCGTATCTGAGTTTGTGTATACTTTCGTGAAGTTAGAAGATAATATTAGTTAATTGCTGTAACTTAATTATTCGAGGATCCTTGACATAGGGGTGATTTAGGGATATGCCTGCTATAGTATTGGTTAATGGCTTGATACCGCATGATGCGGGTAAAACGTGGTTTACACTATCACTAGCTAAATCATTGATGGATAGGGGACTTAATATCTCAGTATATAAGCCCGTTGCAGGTCATAGCGCATGGTATCAATTCCAAACAGTATTAAATAGCTTAAAGTATGGTATTCTTGTTGGAGAAGATGTTGTGAAGTACATAGAGGTGCTAGGTCTTAACTTAGACTTTGAATTAATTAATCCATTGGATATACTATTAGCTCCTCCAGATCCTAGAATCTATAAGAACATGGTTGAATATCTTGGAGCACTTGAAGACCAGTTTAAGCAAGTAGTATTGTTTAGAATAAGTAATTATAAAGGTAAGGTCAACGACCACTACATAGTAGTAGACAATGTAGATAACGTAGTATTCGGGTTAAAGAAATGGATTAATGAGCTAGCCGAAAAGTTAAAAGCAAAAAGCATTAGCTTAAGCGAATTGATTAAGCTTATGTACTCTAAGAAAACTTTGGAAGTTTTAGACTATAACTTAGACTTAATGCTTAACAAGCATGACGTAGTCATTGTTGAATCATTTAATGATGCAGCAATACCATACTATAATCTATTAGAGAAAGTGGATGTAGTATTTACGGTAGCTCCTGGATACGTTTATGTAATTAATGCTATGAGCTTTAAGTCTACGGTTAAGGAGTATTATTTAAAGTACGGTGATCTGGGTTTAAAGATGAGTAATATAATGGGTAAGGTTAAGGTAATTTCATTTAAACACTTAGCACCAGCAAGGAGTCCTCTTGAACAATCCATTGATTTAGATTTAATTGACACAATAACTAGCTTACTTTAAAGCAAGTCAGCTTTTTATAATATTTATTATTTCTTCAATATATTCGTCCTCAAAACCTACATCGCTTGCTGCTTTAATGAGGGAGTCCTTATCTAGATTCCCATAATTCTTTTTAGCTACCTCTCTCAATACCTCACCGTATTCCCATGGAAATACTATCCATGACGTTGTAGTACCTACATAGTAGTCGGGGATCATTATAGACCAAGGCTTCATGTACAGTGTTGCAGTTCTTACCTCTCTAGCACCACATAATCTTACAACTTCTGTTGCTGTTTGTAATGTTCTACCACTATCAGCTACATCATCAATAATTAAAACCTTCTTATCCCTAACACTTACCATTAATGGCTGTGTTAGTATTGGTCTCTCAGCTTTCTCTCCAATACCCTTATAGAATTTTATTTCAAGAGAACCTAATTCATTTGCTCCTAATAGGTCTTCAACTATTTTAGCAACAATCCATCCACCTCTCATAATCCCTACAATAACGTCTGGAGTAAAGTTAGATTCAATTATCTTCCTAGCTAACTTAATCGATAACTTAGCTATGTCATTCCATGTAAGTACTAGGTATT
>Ga0190367_1000764_pt1 | contig 21071 bp, 21 predicted proteins | sample 4872181011_MG_FD_171838 | JGI IMG/M metagenome (GOLD analysis project Ga0190367, IMG submission 171838) | Hydrothermal vent microbial mat bacterial communities from Southern Trench, Guaymas Basin, Mexico - 4872-18-10-11_MG | ecosystem: Environmental > Aquatic > Marine > Hydrothermal vents >...
GTACTAGTAAGCACCAAATACTGCGAAATACTCAGAGAAGCACTAAAAAACACGAACATCACTATCGAAACACCACTCGAAGGTTATCCACTAGGTAAAATGATCGCTAAATTAAACAAAATGTTACTACAGGAGAAATGAACGTTTTATTAATTTGATTGGTGCATTTTGGCAGGTGATCTCATTGCTTTATGAAAAGTACAGACCTCTCGAGTGGGTGCCATATTATCCTACCCATAATGAACAACAAAAAAGGCTAATGAATGAACTAAGTCGGAGTACAGTATCGAATGTTCTAAACGGGATCCTTAGCGTATTCCCCGCCGTAACTAAAGTGTGTTGGAATGAAGAGAAAATCGAAGATATAATTGTGGACCCACTGGCATGCTACGTCCCCTACACGTACTACCCCGAGATTTGGGGTATATATCTAAAGAATAAGAGCATAGAGGATGATTTCCTAGAATTTATCAGAAACTATATAGGGTACATGACGCAGGGCATACAAGCACAGACCTTCGTCAGCATGATCATTTATATCTTTATGGTGTATATGTCGATGATACTTCATCACGAGACGCAACACCACATACTCGAGGACTTTTCTTATATAGCAGAATTTGGATATAGAAATCTTCTTAGAAAAATCCCAAGGAACGCAATAGAGGGTTTTTGCGAGTACTATGCGTTCACGATGACGGAACATTACCTTCACCCCCAAATTGTAATTTTTGATGTTCCTCTAAAGCCGATGGAAAAAACGATGCTCTTAAGGAGAGTGCTGAGCGCACTATACTACCACTGGAAGAGAAACTCCGATAAGGTATACAGACCAAGAATAGCAATAGATATCTACGAGAATGTCATCAAGCACCCAGTTTACACGCTCATAGAGGCGATGCATCGTGTGGATATATCAAGTAACTCATTGTTGCAGAAATCCTGGAACGCGATAATCGAAGAGCTTTCAAAAAATCAAGCCACAATGAATGTAATCAAGTATATAAGTACTTACTCAACACCAATATATGTATCCTTCCACCAATAAGAATTGGTGAAGGAACTGAGCGGATTCAAGGCCTTGTTTGAGGACATTATATATAAGCTATACTCCATCGCTATATGGCGCTCGAAATTACTAAGATACCATTATTGGGATTATCGGAATTGTTTTGCACCGATTAATCTAATACTAAGAAAAATCTTAGTTAAAACTATTAAGAACGCACAGAGGACCTCCTCTCAAAAACGCGAGCTATATATATGCAAGAACAATATAGTCTTGCACTTAAAAAATGAGAATAATACACCTATAAAGGTAGAACTTATAGTAGATAGTTTAGAAGCACCTAGAATAAGCATTAATGGTGGAAAAATCCAATTATATATCGATCATTATCCATTCCAACTGCTCCTTGACACATTCCTGAGTGGAGTAGCCTTCCAACACCCCTCTCACGATTGCACCTTGCTTCCCGAACTAAATAAACTTATCCATATACTTTTGAATTTTTGGCATAAGCAACCCAAATTATATAACATTGACGAAAAAAAACTCATCATAATCTTATCTGGAGCACGTAGATTTTTCGATAAGGCTAATAAATGTTTCGTAGCACCAAATGCACCTTTAGAACTCCTAAATCACTCCGACAGTATTAAAAGACAAATTATAAGTTTTCTAATAGCATCCGCGGGAAGATCCAGTGATGTAACTGTTAGCCTAGAAACAATAGTAAGACTCCTTAATGTAGCTATTCTCTCCGAAGAATCAAAGGAGCTTGAACATCATTACCCTCGAAGGGAGGTAATAGCACCATTACCTTTGGCAGATTTGAATCTTTTCTTAAGAGCAATAACGGGTATAGAACTGGATGATGTGAAATTTACATTTAGTGATATTGATTCTTTAGCTATCATTAATATTATTAATTATGACGCATTAATTACCTTTCAGAATAGTATCATCAGACCAACATTAATTATGCACAATTATGTCTGGAAAACTTGCGGGTTGCCATTGAGTTTTTTAGAATATTTATATCATACATGTGATGCTACGGAGCTTTGGGATTTCAGCGTGACTTAAGTTGACGTCATAGGCTTCACAACCAAAATTCTATTCCGCCTAAAAGTCCTTACAGCATCTATCAAGTGGGAAAAAAAACAATATGATACTTTCTAAGCTCAATAACAGTGACTTTACGCTCAGGAATAACGCCATGAAAATCTCGATAAACAATACGATACAATCGCAAAATAAGTTTTGTTGAGTGATTTTAGTTGCTTCTAACATATGATAATCAGTGCTATAGAGATTGAGCAGAGGGGCACATCGAGAAGAAAACAGAAACAAAGATGGCTGAAGATTTTTATATGTACCAGATACGATTGCCAAACATAATACAAACAATAGTGCCATGGCTGAAATGAAGGGATATGGGGAGCTCCCATAGACATATGTCGCTAACCAGTTCATAAACCTGCACCACACAACGCTAATGAGATACCTAGACAGAGGAGAAATGCCCATAACGCCAAGCAGGGTCGCAAGCATGCAGAAGAGAATAATACTCCCAACACTAAGAAGAGAACTCGTAATGAACCCAACACTCCTAATGGAGGCCCTTAGGAGATTCGCAGACCACTACTTAGACCATCAAGATGAGATATAGAGGATGATACAAGGAATCATGCCACCGCCGGAAAAAGGAACAGAAAAAGAACAAACACAAACCCGAAACAGATAGCAAAAGAGAGAACACCTCAAGTGTGCGGAACGCAAAGCGACACAGAATACATGCCAATTTTTTTAGCGCAGAACAATGAGCGTTAGGTCGAATGTATAGTTCAACAAAATAGAAAGACTGGGATAAATCAAGGACAAATTAGAGTAGCCAGAAAATATGTGAGTTTTGGTTGCTCCAAGTCGTAGCGATATGCTTCTTGCTCCAGAAAACTAGGGCAAAGTTTGGGCGTGACCTAGGTACGGCTTCAGTCTAAAATGAGAATACCCATGAAATACAAAAAGATAGGTCTATAATAGGGATATTCTAAGATATTATAAAGATAACGTATGAATATTTCCAAGAATAAATTTTAATTCGCGATCATTAAACAGTTGGGGAGTAAAAAATGGGGACTCATACAAACAGAGATCTCGAATTATTTTATAGAGATATTGAAATATATCCATATATTCATACTAGACTGGGCGACAAATTAGCAGCTATATCGATTCTTTATCTAGCTAAATCTCTCAATGATGAAATGACGATCGGATTTATACCTGTAAAGGATGGAGTAACTAACCCTTATTTTGAGCTATACCCTATAAATGGCATATCAAGTGAGAATCGCTTGATAAATAGAAATTCAGAGTTGATATCCCTAATAGATAGGTTATTATCGCTTATAGAGCATAGTCTAGAGGAATTAGGGGAACCCAAGAGTAGACTTCATATCTATGTCTGCTTGATTGCTCTAATACACATGGTGACAAAAAGCATAGAAGGTAATATTGTTGAATTACTAGAGACAAAAAATTGGCTAACTAATGAAGGGCTAGCTAAAATTAAAAATGCTATAAAAATCTACAAGAGAATACTAATTACTATAGGTAGAAAATGAACTACAGATTAATACTACCTTAAGGTCTATTATTTATACTACTAGTTTTACTACTTTTTGGTGATTGAAGCTTATTCGTAGTTACTTCTGGAGAACCAAATAATGAATGACAAAAATACTAATTTTTGGTCACCCAGTAAGATCTAGATGAGGTAATAATAACCATAGGTAGTAGAAGATTGCTAATTCGATTTCTTTCTAAGTAGAAGATTACATAGTTTCCTCGAATTCGGTTTTTTGTCTTCTAGTAGGAGCGAACTTTGACTTTAGTATTCTATATACTATTTTCATTATTTCATTTCGTTTCATACCATTAGGTACATTAGCAAGAACATAAATTCTTACTCTTATACGTCTAAACTGTGTTATAGGTAACATACTTATTAAAGGCGTCGGCTCTATGTCTATATGTTTTCCATCAATCTTATATATGTATACTATAGAGGCTTCTTGGGTGAGTCCGGAAGGGATTATGTCTACAAATATGATATCGACTAATATAGGTTCAAGTTCGTTTTCCAGCACTTCTTTTAGCGTCTCTAGAAGGTTATTAACTATCTTCTTGTAGTTTTTAAGAGATGTTATTTGTAGCCTATAACTAAAATAGTCTATAAAGCCCTTAAGGATTTTTTGTGCTTGTGTGTGATCATATTTGATGTTTTTCTTTACCTCCCTCGATAAAATTTCTATAAGTTCGCTCTTTATCCTTTCTATCTCTTGGCCACGAATCCTCGATTCAAATGGAACATGTATCGCTCCATCGAACTTTTGATTATAGTATTCTTCAAATGGAGGCAAAGTATCCTTTTGGATTTCAGACGTTTGTATTGTTCTTCTATAGAAGAAATCAATCTCTTCTAGGAAATTGTAGATTCTAGTTCGTTGCCTAAGGATAAATGTATAGAATAATATTTTATAGAGCTCACTTATTCTTTTTTCTTCATAATCATCCAATTTGCTTATTAGAGATCTCTCTAATTCGTCCCACGTATTAAACTCTATGTTAGAGAGAAAAGATAAGTCGGTAAAAATTGTTATCCATTCTCCATATATGAACGATAAGAAGTTATCCCGGGTTCCTGATAGCGCATCTTTTATTTTTTCTTTAATTCTAAATATTTCATCAAGTTTAGCAAGTAGCTTTCTTAGTATACTCTCGTGGCGTCTTGTTGTCCTATGCAGATAGACGGCACTATACATAAAGTAGCGTGCGATCATAAAGTTCAATATTGCGTCCTTCGCTCGTGAGTCAATAGCAATGAATATTGGAGGTATGCCTCTTCTTTCCTCGTTTTTTATGAGTCTTGAATATTTTATTAGTCTGCGCCAATCTATCCAACCATATTCCATCGTTCCCGAGAAATAAGAGTCTCTCAACACATAATCTATAATGTCAGCACACCAAGGAAATCCTCTATAGATATACCTAAGCGTAAAACCAAAGGGCCAAATAAGCCTATATTTCTCCTCATAAAAAAGTTCACCAAAACCATCAAGCCAAGATTTTCTCCACCCATTTTTCATAATTTTTCTCAGAAATGAAACAAATAGTTCAGCTTGAGTCTTATTAGGAAATGTAGGCATAAAGAAGAGTAACACTAAATTTCGAAGTTCTGTTTCAACATCATCTAGAAGATCTGTGAGAAATACAATTAAAAATCCCCAAATTTCGTGGTTAATCCGAATAGCCACAAATTTATTCTTATCTTCTCTACTTTCCAGAGTTTTTGCATCTAGAATCTCTATAGTGTCAATATTAATATCATCTTTTGGTGCTACAATTAATATGCGTTTAAAGATAGCATTATCAAAAGCATGTGAGAAGGGACCATGACCGATATCGTGGAGAAGTGCAGCAAGTTTTATAGCTTGAGTCAAGTACGTTATAGTCTCCTCAACATCGGATAACTCGGGAACTTCATTAGAATACAAACTTGCATACTTCAGAAATTCTTCCTTGCCGTACATCTCGACGAATTTTCTTAGCAAATGTTCCGCAAAGAGATGAGCAATATGCATGACACCTACAGAATGAGCAAACCTAGTATGTACCGCAGAGGGGTAAGTAAAATATGTTACTTGTAGCTGATATATGTACCGTAGGCGTTGGAATAAAGGATGATCGATAATTCTCTTTTCAGTATCATTAATCTCAACATATCCATAAAGAGGATCCTTAATAGCATCCAAAGGCTCAAACTTCAAGATAATTACCCATCAAAGTCGAAAGGCGAGTACATTAACATATCTTTGGCTTTTATACTTTTTTGGTTGGATACACCTTCATCTCAATTTTATCGTCTCTTATAAATTACATTTAGGCATTTTTATTCCTATGGATGCTAAACCCGTATGTCTAATATTCTCCTCCGGATCCCCAAATATGCTAAGAAACTTCTCTGGATCTCCATTTAAGACATGTTCTATTGCCAACCTTATTTCTTGATGAATATGCTTTTCAACTTCCTCTCGAATAGCTGACACTAGTAGGGGATTTTCCTTACTTAAACGCCTAAGTGACTCTGTTAAGTCCTCGAGATTGATGCCGTACAATCCTCCCAGCAAACATTCCACTAGATATCGCTTAAAGTGTGTATAATCATAATATTTACTCTTAAGAAAACGATAATAATAATCATAAACACTCATAATACCTTCGATATTTTCCTCCTCTTTTCGGCTTTTCCTTCCAGTTCCAGTACCATATTTACCCGCAGCTATGAAGACTATAGCGATATCATTATTTAGCACTAAAGGATGTGGAATATAACCAGTATTTGATCCTCCGATCTCACAACTAAGAATCTTCCTATATTTTCTAACATTATTTATGTTAAGTACCCCGTCTGGCGACACTCTTCTCGCTAATTTATGGAGATACTCTCCAACGGATATATGGTTTGCCTCAGCTTTTTCAATTAATTTTGAGTGTTCACGATATCCCTCTCTTTCGCATATCTTCCTAAAATCATGTCTAGGCACTACGATGCCGATACCAACAAAGCCTCTCTCTGGTTTATATCTAGGCGGGACATATTCACCTTCGAGTTTAAAGTAATCAAGATCCATTGCTAGATCACCAGAGGTCGTAGGCTTTCCGAACCCCCTTTCTCCCTCAAGCATATGAATAATTTTTATATCTTGTATTCTTATTTTCTTTTTATTCCTTCGGATTTTTGGTCTAAGTATTTGAAACAGACCATGAAGACTCATAATTGATCCATAACCAAATATTATTTCTATGCCCTCCATCTCTCTCCCTCCGAAATAACTAAAAATATAATAACCTAAGCTATTTTAAACTCATCATATAATTGATGTTAATAGTTCAGCTAAACATAAAAAATGTATTACATATATATTACTTACTCCATTGACTATAGAGAGCTAGGTCGATGAAGATATATAATATCTACTAAAAAATCTTATACTCAAACTAAAATAAACAACAAGAAAGGTGCTAAGCAAGAAGGATAGGATAGAGCAGAGAGAATGGTGGGTGTGCCTCTCTATAGGGATCACAGCCATAACATACATGATGCTCGTAGAGCTACCCCCAATAAAGATAGAGCGAAACCTGAAGGAAAGCCCAGAACTGAGAACACTCCTAGGTCTAAAACAGTTAATCTAAAAGATAATACTCAGTAGGTAGCAACAAAGCCTTGAACTGCCAGTCTGGGAACTTATCGAATGTACATATAGGGTCATAGCAAGGCTCAGGGGTCCTCCAAAAGCATTGTCATCACTAATACTATCAGCTTCGAGTGAAGCTGTGTGAGTGGCCACTATGAAGACAAAATTAGCCGTAAGAGGGAGATGTATACGAAAGTTATTTTCATTCATAACCTAGATGTAGATGCCGTGTTCGCAGTTGGTGTAAATAATAACACGATGTATGACATCAAGATGGCTAAGGAAATTCTAGACAGAACAGCTAATTCTGGGCTTTTTTGATAGATCTTCTGGTGACGAGGGCTTTGTCCCTGCGGAGCTTATGATATGCATAACCAAGTGCTGTTTAGTACTATGCATTGATATTGGTGGTAAGCTTAAGCCTAGGTCGGATATTCGTCTGATATTCAAGAGGAACTATGATACCTGGAGATTTAGAGATGATTTTATATCTTATTAAGCCTCTTTTCCGCTCCGTTGAAGTTCTCAGCTGTGATTATGTTTTTGCTTCTCCTCGAAGGAGTTTGTTATAGAAATTGTTGTGGTATTTTTGGCTTACAACATCACTGTCTTGTGAGACTAGAACGGTGAAATTTGAAAGTTTAAGATGAAGAAGAAGCCATATTATATTCCTCCCTAGGCATCTAGCATCGCCTAAATCATTCATATAAGGTTTATCAAAAAATAAATTATTATTGTTGACAGTATTACTAAGAGCGGCATTAATATCAACTTTTTTGCTCTGAATTTAACTCTAATATAGATCAGAAAACTAGAAATCATTTCTTGGATAATATTTGCAGAATCTCCCCTTATAGCATAATATAATGTGATTGTAGATATGATTAGCGAAGACACGACAAAGATGCGTACTTGAGGCACAATTATTCGATATATCCCTAAAATCAAACAACACAACATTAACAAAATTATGTAGTTTATGATAATGATAGATGCTAATAATTTGACCAAGAACTTTATAGATTTTAATCTAAAGAGTTGGTCTTTTGTTATTACTCCCTCACTACTTTCTGCAATATCACGGATTGAATTAATAAGACCTCTAAGAAAGACGCTGGAATATATAATGATGAATAATAATGAGGCGCTACTTACGGTGTAAAGTAGTTCTAGTGGTAATAACTCAATGCCAGGTATGCCAATTTTAAGGAAGGGAAGTATTGCTGTGAGTATTGTAAAAAACGACACTAGAAAAAGGCGATTAAGAGAACTTATTGTGCTAATGTTCTCTTTAACGATATCTCTAATAGATTTAAGAAAAATTTTTCGTTGTTCTTCTTGTTCCCTTAAGGTTTTTATAAACGTTCTTAGTATTGTTAATCGTACACCTTCGCCGAGGGGAATCTCTCTTTGTTTATATTCCCTAAGAGACTCCATGATAACTATATCTATTGTATCTAGCATTTGCTTTAAATGACCTACTACGCTGTTTAGATACTCTTCGTAGCCGATTTCTTCAGCAGATAGATCGTGAACTCCTAATAAATTCATAACGTTTAGAAATAGATATCTATTAATCGATATTAAGAGAGTACTTATAGATTCTCTGGAAAGTGTTTTGATCTCATCATACTTTTCAAGAGCTCTCATTATGACCCTATAAAATGTAGGAAGAATGTACTTTTCAAAGATATATTCCATTTGATTGTTAAAAAGCAACAAGAGTAGTAAGAAGGATTTCCATTCAAGGATTCTGTCCTCAGTTTTTGACCTCTTAAGGATTTCAAAATGCTTCAAGATAAGTTTTCTGACTAAGTGCTGAGCCTTGATTTCAGATAAAACTTTATCTAAATTGTATATTATGTTTGCTTCTTCATCTGAATCTCTAGGGTAAATAATTATTATGGAGTGGTTATATTTTCTAGCTGTCAATAACTCCAGTACGTTTACCCCATAATCTAGCGGTATAAAAATCAGAAGCAAATAATGACCATCCACTATATAATCTAGAAGCTGAGATGGGGAGTCAAGCTTATTCTTTAGATATTCTGGCTTAAAGATAAGTTCTATGTGAATTTTACCTAAACTATTAATTTCTTCGCAACTCCTCCTTAAGAATAGTTTTTTCTTGAGTATGTTGTGTTTGAATTCGTTGCAAGTACTTGTATCTTTAATGTTTAACCTAACTTCTGGTATTTCCTCGTCTATTATTTCAATGTGCCCCTCACTCACGCATTTAATGAATAGTTTTAGTTTTTCAATATCTATTATCCTCCTAAGAAAATTCTCAATTTTCATTCCATAAACCCTAAAAGCATCTCGAATTTCGGTTCCTTGATTCTGGTTCTTTAAGGGAATTCTCAGCATATGTGGGCTTGCTTACATAATTCCTCGAGCAAGCTCCTTGCACGGTCATATCTCAAGATATCAAATGATATTCTTTCATTCGTTAATATAGGTACCTTTTTCTTTGAAACTTTTATTCTAGACAACGCCAGAGATAAGCTATCTTCCACGACTTGTAAGTTTACATTCTCCATCTGTTCAACTTTGAAAATAATAGCAACATATTGCACATTTTCTCTTCTACGTGTGTATAAAGCTAGCTTCACATAATCACTTATGAGTGATATATTCCTTAAGGGAATCATAAATAAGGTATCTCCTATCTGTATCTCGATGTTCCGCGATAACATTTTGCTCAAGTTTTCCTGAGCAATATAAATTTTTTCGCTTGTAACGAAGCTTTTTATGTCAGCTACAAGTTTCTCAAGAAACTCAGTAGAACCTGGTTTAAACTTATTATTAATGATACTCTTTAATGTATCATCAACAATATACGCAAATTCCTCTGGTTTAAGGATTTCTTTTTTCTCTCTAATCATCTTGTTAAGAATAGCCTCCAAGAGTGTCGCATAGACTATCAGTAAACTGACAGAGTATATCCTCTGCTGCTCTTTAACGGTTACCATATTTTTTGTTAGAAATTCCATGAATTTTTCGACCAAAGGTATTATGGCATCAATAAACTTATACGTCCCAATAGATTCTGACTCATCATAGATTTTTACAAATCCTTTCTCTATTGATATTTCACTTTCACTAGAAATCGCTGGATAAACTATAATTTTTGGTAATCTAACACCCTTCTCCTTTTCCTCTTCTGGTGGTATCACAATGTCTAATATGTTCTCTAGTTCTCTGAGACTTACACTACCTTCCAGAGCCTGAAGGATTATTCCTCTTTCTATAATTCGAGAGAATCCAACAATAATGAATATACTGTCAATATTCTTGCTCCTATATCTGATAAGACTAACAAACATAAGTCTCCTTCCAGGAAGCCTAGTTACTGTTTCATAGAATTTTCGTGTGAAGAAGGAAAAGATATTATCCATCTCGATACTATAACCCTCACTAATTATTCTATCCAGAAACTCTGAGGTCTCCTTCTTATATATCTTAGTTATCGATTTCCGCAAAGTCTCCTCATTGGGCATCCTCATTATGAATAAAAAGGCACCACGGACTATTCTCTTCAGAATATCTATTATCCGCTCCTCAAGACATCCAGTATCTTTACTAGTAAGTGAAACCCAGCTGAAAGGTTCACATCTAAAATTGTCCTTCGGTAATATTATAATATCAGCACATCTATTTCTCTTGAAGTCTATTACCTTACCTTTTATCTCATTTATATGCTTCATCTCACCTTTTCTTGGCAACTCTATGATACCGAGCACTTGAACTTTAACTGTTGCTTTAGTCATACTATTAATCACCAATGTCAATACCTTATTATGATTATACATTAATTAAAAACCAACTAAGAATACTATATGAAAAATTATTATTTAAGAAGTAGTACATTGTTAAGATTTATATTATATAAGATCGATAGCAATTCGGTTTCTGTAGGCCTGATTTATATTTTTAACTTTTGATACTAAGCTATTCAATGCATTTTTGTTCTGACGTAAAGCTTCTATTAAATGTATTTATATCATACTTTATAAGCCAATTTTCATAGGATCATCTAGAATTAAACCCTTGCATGTCTTTAGCTGGGTGTTTTCCATGTGGTTTGTGGCATTTCCAATATGGTCTGGATGTGCTAATATTACGATAGTTGATAAGCCGGCATTCTATTCTTTTGTTGTTGCTTATAAGGTGAAATATAGCTATTGGGTAGACCGGGATAATACTAAACAGGGTGAAATTATAGTCCTGATATGTATTGAAGGTAAACCTGTTAATGTGTATGACCGTGAGAGGAAATTGCTTAGACTCCTTGTGGATCATAGAGGAAGATTTGAAGATGTCCTTAGAAAAATAGGTTGTGGAGTTATAGACATAAAGATGGAAGCAAAACAGAATGTTGCCAGGTTTATATCTGCAGACGATTATGAGACATCGGGATTTTTTGTCCATAGAGTAAAATATAAAGATGATAGATTCATTCGGTATTCTCCCAATGAGTTCCCAGATGAGCTGGCAGAATTTGATCTATGTAGACACTCCGACGTAATAAAGAATGGCGAAGCCCACCTAGCAATCCTTATCAGAGCAGAAGACCACCACAAATTCATAAAATATGCGCTAATAAGAGCAAGATGGCTAAACCTAATATAAATCATAGACACACGCTACACCTAGGTCAAGAAGTAAACCCTATTTTCCTCTTTTTACACGACCTTCCAAAGGAGAAAATTTCAATAAAATTGCACAAAATATTTTTGGAAGTTATTTCATTAATGTAATAAAATACCTTGTTGCTAAAAATATTGTTATCATACCTTAGGAAAAATCAGTTTGTCGATAATGGAGAACCAGAATTTTTCGAATTCATGAAGGTTCCTTCTTATGCCACGACCCCATTCCGGCGAGTAATCAGATGTAAACATTATAATCCTACCATGGTAGTAATCTTAAGATATCAGCGCTGGGTCGTTAGTGCCACTTCATAAGGCGTATACCTGAGTGATATCGTCCACTTTAACCTTATTATAGCCCTTAAAGCTTAGTCCGCTAGGTAATGTATAAATCGAATCTCCCATATCTTTTAATATGCAACAACCTGTCACATATGACTTTAGATTCTATCCATATTTTCTAAGTACCTGATGATATCCTCTAATAGCCATCTCCCAGTAATTATCAGGACTTTTGGTCTATGAATCGCTAAACCTTGTGATCATTAAAAAAGTAAGATTACATCAATAAATCTTAGTAGAATGATATTTGGATTATGAATGTGATTATTACGATAAGACTTGTTAGGGCGTGTAGTGCCGGCATTACCCAATTTTCCCATATAAATTTCCTTATGGGTTGTGGTGTGTTTTTGAGTTCCTTAATAGTATCACTAATCTCTTTTATCTTTTTCATAATTTCGGCTATATTCTTTAGCGAGGTACGCGGAATAATTTGATGCTAGGGATATATCATGGATCCTATCTGTTTCCTTGAATTGCTTAAAAACTTTATTGGCATGGACTAGCAATGAGTTTTTTATGTCTTCAAGTTTGAATATTTCAATATTTCTTCGAATTTTTATTACCAAACCAAAACGATCGTTATATGTCTTAAATAGCACTATTGAGCTCCACAACATGGTAACCCATAGAGCGAGGAGATTGGCAATTAGCATATAAATATCAGGAATAAACAATATGGATAACCAATTTAGAAAAAGTGGCCATAATAGTAGGGGTATAGATCGGAACAAAAATATGTTAAGATGGACAAAAAGTTGGATAAGAAGTATGTCTCGAAGACCTCCCATCTTATCCTTAGCGTATATATCCAACATGATTACAACTCGGTTTATTATTCTTTGATAATGCCCCCGACTCTCATATTGGGAGAATACAATGGATCCTGCTTCATTACTTGACTGGTCTGGCCCTAGCCATTTAGACATTATTATTACGGGCAATATCAAATTTCTATAAATCAGCAGGAGAATAACAAGTAGAATTATTAAGTCGAGAAGAAGTAAAATCTTAATTTTAAACGAGTAAGTCTCCATAATAGATATGAAAGAACCTATATATAATAGGTATGGAAATATTAAATAAACAAGTGCGGATAATGGCTTATTCTTTAGCGAATCTTCTAATAGTAAAGAAATCCAGTACAGGTTATATTTTACAAGTTCTTTTGGCTTGTTGGGATTCCTAATAAACCTTTTATTAACAACAACTGGATACATCCTATTTAGCAATAATCCAGGTTTAATAAAAGCTTCCCCAAATAGCTTTAGAATTTGTTCATTCATTAAGTAGATGATTAACATCATGATAACAAAAATAACCATGCGTACTAAAATAAAGCCACTAAATTCAATAAAGACATTAGGGTCCATCAATAGCGTTCCAGCAGCAAAAAGACAACATTGCAATATACTAAGGAATAAGTATTTACGTGTTTCTGAATTAAAGGTATTATACAGAGCATTAAGATAATACTTCGCTTTGGAATAATTATCCATATAGCTCACAATTCTAAACTATTTTTAGCGTTGTAAAGGGGAGTTGTTTTCTAACGCAGTTTGTGATTACTTTGCTCAAATATAATCCTGTCCTACCGTGCTATTAAAAACACATACTTATCTTAGATGCTAAGATTTTTTATTAGTGAATTAAAGTTTATCTAACTTCTTGAGCGCCTTGCTTTTCATGTATAGGTCTGGTTTGACAAGTTTTATAGTGTTTGTTGCGATGTCTTTGGCTGTTCGGATTTTGCTTATTGGTTTAAATACTATGTTCGTTAATGTTTTGATGAGTTTTCTTTTGCCTTCTCTTCGTATTCGGGTCTGCCATGCTTTTTTAGCTGCTAGACTCCTCTTTAAACTCTTTGATGATCTTCTTTTCCTTGTGCGGTGTATCCTTTTGTGTCTTTTACTACGCCTAGCCATAGTGTTTCCCCTTTCTAAATCTCAATAAAAACTTTACTAGTTGGAGGATTCCTGAAACAAGCATTATTGCCCAGATATATATTATAGATGCCATTAGTAATGCTAGGAACTCAAAAGCGTTCTTGCATCCGTAAAGCCAAACAAAGAATATTGTTGATGGCACTAAAAGTATGCCTATTTGGATTATATCGATTAAATATACCCATCGTGTTTCCATTAGTACCACCTATTATATTATGATAACGTAATATCAATTTGACTTTATGCTTGAGTTTGTTCACGAATATTTATAGGTTATCCACTTTGATGCATATAAGCCTTTCTAAAATAAGTATTGACTATCCTAAAGTCTCTTTTTTATAACTATTACTTATTATAGGTGTGATAGATAATACACATAATAATAAATAATTTATTGTATGATATTTTTATGTACAATTACTGAACAAAGTTTAGGTGGCAAAATGTTTTTAGACGGTGGATTTGCCAAGATTTTAGAGACATTAAGTAAATATCATAGCGGACTAACCTTAAATGAGATTTGCGCCAAGACAGGCTTGTCTAGGGGGACAGTACTAAAGCATTTAAAATTGCTTGTTAATATGAATCTTGTCAAAGTTGAACGTCAAGGAAACCGAACAATATACAAATCATGTATACAAGATCCTAAAAGCGTTTCTGAAGGTTTCTTCTTCACAGATTTGAGTAGAATTTTTCTTAGAGATTATATAAGGTCTCTTGATGTTTCGTCTTGTGGCGATTTATTAAAATTTTGTTTTTCCATTACAAAGCTTGAGATGGAACTAACCAATGCATACTGTTTATTGTATCCTAACAATACTGAATATTGTCTACCAGAATCACTAAAAATAGTGGCAAATCATGCACTTGGATTTTTGTCTGAGGTAAGCATAGGCATAAAAGGCAATAGAGGGACGTTTCTTAGGTTCTATAGAAAGAGGCTATGTGACATACTGACACGACATCGAAGATATTATGTCTATCTAGAGATCATAACGGATGATCGTGCTAAAGTGAGGAGCATGAAAGCCGCATATTCAGATTTTAGGAGACCAAAGAATCCATATTCATATTCGAGGAAAGAACTCAAAATACTTTGTGGTCTCCTATTAAAAAGAGAAATGACATGGACGCAACTAAGAAACTTCGCAGAACTGAGTAACTCTGGATTAAAAAATATACTGGATAAGCTCCTCGGGAAAGCGATAAGAAAAGAAGTCCGTATTGAAGATAGCGTAGCGAAGCTATACGTCATTGATTTTCATGGACTAATAGGTGATCTCCTAGAAAGATATGAGGGAAAAATAAGGAAAATGCTTGGATACGGAAAGATACACCCAGAGGAAATATTGAAGCAACCACTCTACCCATTGTTGCTATCCTTAATATCTCTACACCTCCGAATTCTACACAAGCCGAAGACCATGGATGACTCGATAATCTTATTTATGGAAACAACAAAAAGAATACACGAAATATTCCTAGAGAAGCTCTTAAAATCAAATAGAAAAATGCATTTAGTGCGTCTAAAACAATACATCAAATCCATATATGGGGATCTGATAATAAGTTAACAAATTCGATGGTAAAATAAATTCACTCTGAAATTTTATTCTCTGTCTCAGTGCACCCAAAAAATACTTTAGTTTAATCAAATACTCTAAGAAAAATCAAATTTGATGTTTATTTACGCAAATTTAGTATATAATCATTATTTGGTGTTTGAGAAATTAAACAGTTTATTGCAGAAAAGCGAACAAATTGATCAAGGTGGTCAGAGTTAATGAAAAGTAAATGTTTGAGGGGAGCTGTGGCTTTTAGCCTCAAACGGGAAGCCGACAACTCAAACAGCGAGGAGAGAATCAACAATACGAAAAGCTTCTAGATGAACCATCAATAATCTTTTATTATGTAGCGAGGAGTAAGAATAAGTCAATAATTCGAGCCTATAGAAATGCGGTTGTCATGAGTCTAATCATTAGTGGTGTTACTCCAGATAGTAGGTTTATCTGCTATAGAACTAAGCTCGATGGGGAGGAAGCAAAGTTGAATCTCGAATTCTTCATGGAATACATCAAGGAACTAAGCAGACTACTGGGAAATCGAGTGCTAGAATGCATCATGGAGTCGCAAAAATAGCCACAGAACACTGCGCTAATCTACAAAGCTCCAAGAAAACTGCATTCTAACAATCACCATAAAACAGATAGAACAATCAAAATAATAACACAAAGAAGAACACACAGAAACCACAAACTCGAATGTACAGAACGCACCACTAGGCGAGAAATATCAAGCGGCTTTCGCAAGAAACTGCACAAAACTGTACAAGGACTCTACATACTTTTGGTGTTTTGTTGGCTGGAATGAGAAGGGGCTCATCTCCTCTTCGTTTTTGTTTCTGTTTCTCCTTCTTTTCAACGCTGGTCGCGGATCTGATCTTTCTAATGCTGGTTATCGCGTGTTAGGAGCCATCAAAATAGGCTAACGAAACTAGTTTTGCGACACGGATGGACTTAGGAACAGAAACATATAGTTTTACACGCAGTATTCTCGAACTCTTTTAGGGGTAGTATGCCCTATCCTAACCTCATAATATCCCAGAATTGTCTTAATAGGAGCAGCTCATAAAGACTCTTAGGAGGAACAAAATAAAGTCTCTCTAACTCTTCCACTTCGCGTCTTGTGTGGAAAGGAGAATCCCTGCTGAGAATAATCCTACTTATGCTTAATCACCAGTGGACTATAAGTAGTAATATACGTATTTAGTATTAAAAAGGTAATACTAAATGCGACGAAACATATTATTAATATCCACTTTTTCACATATATTATAATGATGCGTCTATCAAGCAATCTATGGAGTCTCCATTGTTGTTGAGGTGTTGGTGCTTGGGAAATTACGATGCGGATCGCTGGGAGCTAACAAATATAGTTTATATAGCAAATGATGGAAGATATTTATTTGTGACGCAGACTGAGGGAGGTACTAGAGGTACTGATTACGTCCTATTTGTTGTTGGAGATAAACTTCTGCATACCCAAGGTCTAGCTATCGAAAAAATTGTACACTCACGGGGTGGTAGAGGACGTAGAACAATAACATATAAGGTTCCTACTGATAGGGTACGCTATGATGGGAGGATAGTATGGGTAGAGGTTTCATATGCTAGGAGTGGCCATATGTACTACACGCTATATATTTGGGACGGAAATAAATTGGTGGAGCTCAAAGAGGAGAAGGCGGATGATATCCTAGCCAGAATAGTACTGCAGAGGTTCTCATCTCTGGCTCCAAGACTTGGCCGTGAAGCAGTGATGCTTAAGGAATACATAATGCCTATGGTCAATGATATTATGCAGATCTGTCCGCAGGTCAGTGTATGGGGGCATGCTGTCAGATTAGAAGAGATGTTTGATTCCGATAACATCAATGCTGGTTTCTGGAAAACATACTTAAACATTATTATACAATATAGAGAGTCATCTATGATATCCGCGGTGAAGCAGTATCTAAGAGCTCTTCATGAAGTATGGATACTTTCCCAGTGCATCCGCATACTAGATGGAACCCCGTATAAGCCGATAGAATACGAAGTTACGCGTGGATGCGTTTTCTCGCAGGAACACGACGGCTCCCAAGCTCCATCCGCATGGATAGAAACTCCACATGGCATATATACGATATGGTGGCAGTTTATACTTCCGAAAATTCATCCAAGCGAATTAGAGACTATCGAGGATCGTAGTTATAGGAACCTTCTGGTGCAGTTCATGCATTGGAGACCGGACATCGTCATTGCTAAAGGCAAATTCAAAAATTCTCTAGACCTCATACGCAGAATCGACGAGACTAAGGTTGTTGTTATAGACGGGAAAATCGAGGAGTCTCTTGGTGATAGAGATCTAAATGCGCTACAAGCCTATAAGGAATTCTTCAGGAATGTTATTGTCGCATTCATATCTAGGGTAAACCCCTCAACAAGAATTATTCTCGAACGCAGAGGATTCCTCGTTACCGAGAATGTTAATCCCTATGGTGACGGCATAGGAAATATTAAAAAGTATTTCGATATGGTAGGTATGCTATGAGTAAGAGTTAGGAGATTCTATGAAGAACACAAGGAATATTCATCTAGGTTCGATCAATACCATCCCAACAGTACGCTTTTGAGGTAAGCCCCTCATGAGTATGAATTCTGAAGAAAACAACCGTATTGCGCGGATGAGTGCTCTGGTTCAGATGCTTAAGTGGATAATCCAAAATCCTGCGTTATATCGTTGGTTTATTATGGAGCTAGAAGATGAAGAGCCAGAATTACAAAGAGCAATATACCTAATAATAAGCAATATCGATAAGACCTATGAAGATATACTAAAAGACTCCAATATTAGCGATGATTTACTCGATATGGCACTATTCTTAGTACTTGGGTTTATTGAATATGGCATATTAAGAGTTCCGGATATTCTAAGGAAGATATACAATTTCATGGAGCCAGATAAAATAATAAAAGGTAACATACAAAGAATCATCCTTCGCGACTGGAATGGACTAGAAATAGTCATAGATCCTCAAAAGTCTGATCCTATACAAAAACTGATAAACTCCCGAGAAAAAATAGTCGTTGCTATTAAAGATTTACTTAGAGAACTTTATGGCGATTCAGGTATAGAAAAATACAGAAAATACTTGGAAAAAAGAGGACTTATTTCCAAAAAAGAGGGGGCATCGCAAAATGAGCACTCGCACTCAGATTCAGCAACATATCAATAATTTGTTATCTCAACTACAAAACTACGTAACTAATCTATCGAATTTAGGAATACAGCCATCTCGTGTGCCAGATCTATATCAACTATATTGTTTACTGAAAATTCTTTCGGAACTCAGAGCCAAAGGCTGCAACATAGAAGTCACAACCACTCAAGCCCCGAATTCTCTGGTGTTACCGCTTAATCCATGGCCCGTAACGACTCGCGGGGAAAGAACTCTAGATGACTCTATTAACAAGTATCGTAGACAATATTCCCTTATAAAGGTAAACTACGTTGAGCCATCCACTGGGATCAATATACACTTTGAGATTTACTATAATCTCTGCGTTCCCTATCGTTTAAAAAGTTCCTACAGAAGCTTACTATGTCAAGCTCCAGACATAATAGTAATATACGACCAAAATATTGTAGTGGTAAAAGACGCCAAATACTCGGCTACTGGTAGCATATCCCTTGCCAAACTTATAAGGACAATCCTAGGATACTACAACACGTTGGTAAATAGAGAAAAAGCGAATTTTGTGTCCAAGATCATTAATGAGTTTAGCGCCATCATAACAAATATCAACATAACGGCAACAGCATACTGGCGGGACAACAGAGTCAAAGAATTTCTTTTAGGAAACAATATCAAAATCATCAGCGAACCAGTATAGTTCTTGTCTGATTTCTCACGAAATTTTTTAGGCAAAGTCAAAATAACTAATAAGTATGGAAAACTTATGCTATATAGAGCTATATCCACAGATTACCCAGATAAACTACTTAGGGAGATACATTGATAGGAGCTTTTTATAGAGAATACGTAATAATTATAAAAACAATCAAGGAACTATTTTTTGGTTTTTTGGGTGTTTTGTATGCCGAGCTGGCGGGTGCATAGGAAGTTTTATTCTTTAGTGGGGCTCCCACTGAGCGTATGCATAGAGGTTGATAGGATAATAGATTTTGATTCAGATAATTTCTTTGGTTTTGATGTCCATGATTTTGGTAGACAGAGGGAGTTTTTCTTTGTTCTTGCGGTAGTAAAGGTTTTTGAGCAATATGACATTGCTGGGTTAAAATGTTTTTTGATGCACCATGTCCTTGATTATCTGGCCTACTTGATAAGTAATAGGTATAGTAAGGAGATTATTCTCCGTAAGATAATGGACAGGTTCGGTAAGCTTGTTAATGGATCCCTCGACTTAGTAGAGAGTGTAACTGCTATGAATGAAATTTTTGGAGAGAAGCTTTCTTTGGATTTTCATGAGTATTATCGTAAGTATAGGGGTATTTATGATATTGTTAAGGAATCGATGAGTGAGATTCTAAGTTGGGTTAGCAATAATATAGAGGCACTGTACAATGCCATACAGAGGGATTTGAAAAGACAAAGGAAGCTATGTGACGCGATATTTAGTAGGCTTTCTGGTTTTATCCAGCATATTTGCTGGTTGGCTTTATCTAAGAAGCTGAGGAAACTAAGGGTTCCGAGACAAACGCTGGATAAACTTTCGAGCGCCGTTAGAAAGTCATATTATGAGTGGCTCTGCGAGCATGAACATGTTTTTGACGATAGCATATTGGAGAGCATAGATACTTTTGTTGAAAGATTCAAGGCTCAGAAAAACTTAGAAGCCCTCCTGAAGGAAAACGAAATACTCGGGATCATTATTGGAGCCTTGGTAAGAATTGCTTTTAATGAAGTAGAAAAATTGTGCAATAAAACCTGCAACGATTAAAGACTTAACACTTAAAGTGTTGGCTATGTAGGGTCAACTGTCTCTTAACATGATGAGTAAGCATACAGTTAATTCGAATGTGCAGAACGCAAAGCGAAGATATCCCGCAGGGGCTAGGCTCAAATTTACAATACTTTTTCATTTTACTATGTTTTTGGTTCAGCTTGAAATGTGGACAGCCCGGCAAAAAGTATATTTACTTCGCGTTTCTGTGGTTCGACTCAGAGTGAATGTGGACGAATTGTGGACAGCCAGATGAAAAGTAAAAGTTCAGCTTCGTTCTGGAGCATAAAGACTACCGAGACAAGTGTTTCAGCACGGAAAATTGTGGACGAAGCACTGGACGGAAAAAAGAATTGTGGACG
>Ga0190367_1000766_pt1 | contig 21030 bp, 25 predicted proteins | sample 4872181011_MG_FD_171838 | JGI IMG/M metagenome (GOLD analysis project Ga0190367, IMG submission 171838) | Hydrothermal vent microbial mat bacterial communities from Southern Trench, Guaymas Basin, Mexico - 4872-18-10-11_MG | ecosystem: Environmental > Aquatic > Marine > Hydrothermal vents >...
GTTGAAGCCTATGAAGGCTTGGGTTCTTGCACCTAAAGGTAGGAAAGGAGTAATAATTGGACTCTTCAAATGCCCAAACGGAAAAACAGTAAGAAAAGCCATAGGAAAAGTAGAACCAACAGGATAACGTAGTAGAAGATCCTTAAAACACTAAAACATTTTTCTTTTTTCTCCTATTGTGTTCAGTTTTTCTTCAAGTTAAGTGAGTCTCAATATCCTAAATGTATGACTATTCATGTCACATGCTCATTCTAAAGTTCCTGCTTTCTCTGGAGTGAGTGTGTAAGATAGTATTTACGTGAAGTAAACGTTTACATATATCTAATAAGAAGATCTAATCTATGAAATGCTTAATTTTAGGTTTAGGCTTTATTGCTGCTAATCTGGCTGAGTTTCTAAGAAGGCAAGATCTTGATGTCTATGTTACATATAGAGAAACTAAGAGACCTGATAAACTTTTAATGATGAAGCTTCTCAAGAACGAGAATGTGAAGTTGATAAGATTGGATAAATTTATTGAGGATACTTTAGCAAATATTTTGAGAGAAGTTAATCCTGACGTTATATACAATCTCATCGGTAAAGTTTCAGGCAAAGATGAGGAGATATGGTTTGCAAATGCCATCGTACCTGAAATTCTTGCTAAAACCTTAATGAAAGTAAACATAGACCCAATACTTATACATGTAAGTGCAGCCTACGCTACAGGGCTTAGCAGAAAATTGATTATTAACAACACCATTATTGAGGAGAAAGAGCATTGCTGCTCTGAGTATATTAATCCAAAAACAATTTTTGAAAGATCTAAATGTGAAGGTGAGAAGGCATTAATGAAATATCATAGAGACTATGGTCTGAAGACAGTGATTTTAAGACCAACACTTGTATATGGTAATTATAATACACACGAAGAGTGGGTAAGAATTTATCATCTATTAAGGAGAGGTGTAATACCTATGATAAACATTGAAATCTCAGCTATATATGTTGGTTATCTAGTCGATATCATGTATAGAGCAACATCATGTAGAGCATGTATTGGAGAGTACATGTATGTTAGTGAAGAAGGTATGTATAGATTTAGCGACTTTATAGAAGCCATGGCGCATCTCATGAACGTTAAAGGATTTAAGATAAGTATTGGCAAAAGCATGCTTAAATTCATACAAGTACTTATGCCTAAGTCTTTAAGAATGTTTATCAAGTACGTGGGCTACAGATATAGTACTGAAAAGATGTATAAGTTGCTAGGTGTTCGTGTACGTGATGGTTTAGAGAAAGGCATGTACGAACTAACTAATTGGTTAATGAGAATTTACGGTTAAAAATTACCTTAAAATTACGTAACTTAAACATCATTAACAACTCATCAATTACATCACCTTTCAAAATAAGCAGATCACTATCCACTACGTACTCCTCAGGAATGATCTCTTTAGTGATTACGCCATCACTACATATTCTACCTAAACATAATTTAACCGTACTTTCATCTCTTTTCAGGAAAACTAATGTTACTAGTTTACCAACTTCAATGCTTGACTTAAATTTACACAGTATCTTATCAAGCATTATTTTCTCAATTTCAATATCTATCTTACTTGAGATGTTATTAATCATATCATCTATATCACAACATTTGATGTAAAGATCGAGAACCTTAGCTGATCTTAAAATTATAGCTCTAAAATTAATCCTACTTACATATCTAACTATGGTGAAGAGTTTGTTTAGATTTATTCTATGATTTACATATGGTGTTAATGCAATAGTTCTAACGTGTACTTTAATATTGTCATAACCTCTACCTACAATTACAGGTATGGTTTCTTCAATAATATTGCTAAAAGTGACTTGGAAATTTAACTTAGTTAGAGCGTCTAAAATCCATTCAGGTACATTACCTACAAGGTATGTCTTGTTCATGATGTTGTTAATTTCTTCTCAAGTTCTTCAACATCACTGATTATGTTATTAATTACTTCTCTTAAGATATCTACAGGATTTCTATTTTTAGTTTTTAGTCTAAATTTAACGTTTTGAAGCAACGGATGATCTACATCATACATAGCATACTCGACATCTGGATGTTTAAGTAAGTAATCTGTAAGTGGTGCAAATAATGTATGTGTTTCTCCCTGAACAATTGCTTCTAGGTAATTGTCTTCAAGTCTTGTAACTCTAACTCTTAACATAGGTTAAACTTTCCTTAATCTGTTTGTTAAAAATTTCTTTCTCAACTTTTCAATTTCTCCTTGAGTATCTTAACGCTCTTTTCATAGTCATGAGCGAGAACTATGAGATTTAATTCTTCATGTCTATTGAGAAGGTTAAGATTTATTAAATCATCTATACTTCTCTGAATATCTTTACCCTTAACTACGACGTACATGGCGATTATCCTCTTAGCTTGTGGTGTAATGTTCATACTCATCATTTCTCTGTACACCCGTGATGTTATGTTCATTATCTCCAGGACTTTCTCAAGAGGAGCATCAGTCTTTAGCTTATTCTCACGAAAATCTACCTTATATCCTAAAAGTTCAAGTATGGTAAATGCTACTTCGAGTGGAATGGCTGCTTCAAGCTTAGCCATGCTAAGTAGAAAATTCGCATCGTAAACATTCATGCTAACACCTTTTCTAGATATTTCTTTAACGATTTTAGCTAATCTTTTAAGCTCCATAACTATCATGTTGATCTCTGTAGGATCTCCCTGAAGAACAATCTCAACTTTATTACCAACACTATATCTAGTAATGATTTGTGATGCTCTAACTCTGCTTGTAACTAATTTAATGAAGTTCAGAGCTTCATTACTAGAGTTGAATTTGAAGGTTAAGACTTTGTAGGACATTAATCAATTAATGGAACTTTTCTTTTCACAATAGTGCCGCAATTCATACATTGAAAGTTTTGTCCTTTTCTTTTAAGTACGGAATTACATGCTGGACATTGAGCCTGTATTACACCAAAACTTAGACCCTTGATACTTAGTAAGTATGGTGGTCCTCTAGATATTACTTTAGCTTTAATAATATCGCCAATACCTAAAACTTCCACAATATTGTTGATAAAAGTATCTGAGGCTTGTGATATGTGAAGAAGTCCTGAGAAGGTGTTCTTTAATACTCTAACTTCATCATTACCGAGAACTGCAAATATCTTAATAACAGCTACCTTATCGTTAGGAATGCTTATAACTCTTCCATAAACCACATCATTAACGTTTAGTAATGCTAACTTCTTTAATGGTCTTACCTGAATAATGTGCTGATTATTATCCTTAATGACTTTACCGATAATGGAGGCTCTAATAACGCCATTACTATCTACATATGTATTCTCTCCTGGCAAGTACTCTTCAATGATGGCTATTTCATCTCCTGGATATGCAATTTCCATCTCAATCAAACTTTTAATAAGGTTTTTAATTTCTTTCCTTACATCATTTATAAATCTTAACAACACCAACATCAACTTTATGAATTCTCTTATAGTGATGTCTGTACATTAATGGTATATTTATTCTTCTAATCGCCAATATTTTAGCCTTTAAACCCCACTCGTTAACTTTAGAAATTACGTAATCTATAGTTTCTAGCTTATGTATTGAGTAGACAATGTCGCCATACCCAATGGCTATCCTTAGAAAATCAATGTCTAAACCTCTTCTACTCTGTATTCCAAAAGGTGGGTTTTGAAAAACAATGTCAAACTTTTTTGAAAGTTTTAATTTAAGCACATCTTCACATAGATAATTAATTACGTTATCTAGTCTGAATTTTCTGCTGACTTTCTTAGCAATACTTAAAGCGTCTTTATCAATATCTACACATAATACCTCTGAAGCGTTTAGTAAAGCTGCAGCTATGGCAAATCTACCTGTACCGCAGCCTAGATCTAGAACTTTAGCATTAACCAATTCTCTAGACATATGTGAAATCCACACGATCTCTGCAACAATAGATGCATCCGTAACGTATTGTTCAAGCTCAATTTTAGGATTCTTAAATCCAGGAACTTTTTGAATAATAAGTTCAAGCTTCTTCTTATTACTAATCATTTTGAACTTTCTGTCTTACCTAATTCATTGATGATTCTACTAATCTTATCGTAAGCTTCGAGAAGAAGAATTAGTGATTTTGTTAAATCTTGTATGTGCTCAACATCATTTGCAGCTCTTAACTCCTTATTAATCATTAATATTTTAGTGAATATAGTATCTCTTACGCTTGTTAATCCATACCTCATAGATACTACAGCTTCTTCCTCATCAGTCTTAACAATGATTACTGGTTTTTCACAATTGACACAGTAATGTTCGCCAGATTTTAATTTAAGAAGTGGTGTACTACATGCAGGACAGGTATAGCTTGTTAATGTTGCACCTGCTCTTAAGTATTGAGCCATCTTCTTAACAATTAAATCTCTTCTAGAAACTTCCATATACGTTAATTATCTTAATTGAAGATTTATAACTCTTTCACAAATTCTACATGAATGTATCAAATACCTCTTGAAGAAATTAAGGAATTTCTGAAGAGTAACTCATGTAGAAAAATTCTCATAGAAGCACCTATAGGTCTCAAATCAGCATCTTTCCAATTATGTAACGAATTGAAAGGAAGTTACGATATAGTTATTAGTGGTGATTATGTCTGGGGTTTTTGTGATACTGATGTAAACTCTCTAAAAGATTATGATATAATTATACACTTAGCACATGAACTTGGAGGTCATGCATGGCAGAACTTCATAAACTATCTAAATGCTAAAACTGAGCATTATGGTGAGATTAGGCTGATAAGAATCAATGATAAGTACATAATGTATGTACCTACGTACTATGAAGTTTATAGTGAGCTCTTAAGCAAGGCCATAGAGATTTCGAGAAATTTCTGTATGGAGAGCAATGTCAAGTTAATAACATATTCATTACCTTTTAAAAAGTATGCGGAGAAGATAAGCTCAACATTGGGGATTGAATGTTCAAAAACTTCAGTACTTGGTTGTTTTGTCGGATTTAAAGTACCTAAGAGAGTACTCATAATTTCAAGTGGCTACTTTCATGCCTTAACATTAAAACTTACTAATCCTGAAGTTAAAGTGTATTTACTAGATATTTTTAGATTAAGAATTGAAGATGTGGATCAAATATTTAAGAAATACTTAACTATTAAGCTTGACATGTTCTTCAAGGCATGTAGTGCAAAATCATTTGCAGTACTTCTATGTACTAAGATTGGTCAGAGAAGACTTGACCTTGTAAATTACGTAGTTGAGAAGTTAAGAAGTTTAGATAAGCAAGTGTACATTGTTCAGGTAAGTAACGTACAGGCTGAACTTATAAATAATCTACCTGTAGACGTGGTAGTAAATACTGCTTGTCCAAGAATTGGATTTGATGATCTTGATAGATTTGTGAAACCAGTAATCAATACGCATGAATGTGAATATCTAGATAAACCTGAAAAATATGAAATAACAAGCATCTTAAAGTGGTGATATAAGTACTTGTAGAATCTAAATCTCAATGAGTGAGGTAAGATCGAACTTAACATCGATAATTCATAGAGAGGAGAGATGTATAGTTTAGTGGTTGAAAAATAGGTGATTGAATGGTGTAAGACGGTTTGAAAGGTAGTGATGAATGAATTATCTTAGTAGAAATGTTCTAAGTATATTACTAACCTCATCAATCTTATCATGAAGAAATCTCCATACATGTAATGGATGTGGCATGGTTATAACTTCAAGATTATTGAAGTTATGTGTCTTAAAGTACTTATCTTTTCCTAACGTGAAATTCACACCCAATACTTGACTTAGCGATTTTAATGCTGTGACACCCATAACTATGATAATTCTAGGTCTAATTACTTTCACTTCCCTAGCTAAGAGATAAGTACATCTACTTCTCAAAGTTTCAAGATCTCTCTTACTGAATGGTCTACATTTTATGCTATTTGTTAAAAAGATTCTTCTTTCTTTCAAAAAGTTTAGAAATTCTAGATCATTTAGCTTTTCAAGTTTTAAGAACTTCTTCAAGATGCTTCTCAATCTATCGTTAAAATTAAGATTATAGAAGAAATTCTCCTTAATACCCGGCGGTGGTGATTCTGTTATTATTAATTTCTCAGTAATTGAAGGTAACCAGTGAGTATATACTTCATACTTTGCATAAGGCTTATCGACTACAGTACATAGGTGACACTTATTAACAGCTTCTTCGAGATTATGAACTATATTAATCATTACTATGTGAGTACTAGAGGTCTTAATTAAGATTTAAACTTCATTAGATGAAAGAGAAAATTAAAAAGGAACTATTAAAGTAAAGAATCTCTGATAGGGTCATGAGTATGATCGAATACGTTAAAGTTCCTGAAGATGGTGAGGGTATAGTTATTGAGAACGGTGTATGGAAAGTACCTAACAAGCCTATTATTCTGTACATTGAAGGTGATGGTATTGGTCCTGAAATTGTAAACTCGGCCATAAAAGTTGTTAATGCTGCTATAGAACTCTGTTATGGTTCTTCAAGAGAGATTAGGTGGGTCAAGGTTTATGCTGGCTGGGAAGCAGATAAACTATACGGTAATAGACTGCCTGAAGAAACGATCAAGTACTTAATGACATATAGAGTGGTTCTAAAAGGACCTCTAGAGACACCTGTAGGTACTGGTTGGCGAAGTGTTAATGTTGCCATTAGACAAATGCTTGACCTTTACGCTAACATTAGACCTATAAGGTACATTCCTGGTATTGAATCACCTTTGAAGAATCCTGAAAAAGTGAATTTCGTAATATTCAGAGAAAATACTGATGATCTATATGTAGGTATTGAATGGCCTTGGAATAGTGAAGAAGCTAGAAAAATTAGAGAATTCTTAGCTAAAGAATTTGGTGTAAAGATTCTTGAAGATTCAGGTATTGGTATTAAACCTATAAGCAGGTATAGAACTGAAAGAATAGCTAGAATGGCTATAAAGTATGCTATTGAGAAGAAGAGAAGAGTCGTAACTATCGTTCATAAGGGAAACATCATGAAGTATACTGAAGGAGCTTTTAGAGATTGGGCATATGAAATTGCATTAAAAGAATTTAGAAATCATGTTGTTACTGAGAAGGAAGTTAATGAAGTTTATGGCGGTAAAGTTCCTGAAGATAAAGTACTTATTAATGATAGAATGATGGACAACATGCTTCAACAAATAATTAGAAATCCAGAACTTTATGATGTTATTCTATGTCCAAACGTTAATGGTGATTATTTAAGTGAAGCAGCAGCTGCATTGATAGGTGGTGTTGGTTTTGTACCAGGTGCTAATGTAGGTGATTGGGCAGCAATGTTCGAGCCTATGCATGGTACTGCACCAAAATATGCTGGTAAGAATATTGCTAATCCCACAGCAACAATACTTGCAGCTTGTATGATGCTTGATTTTATGAACTGGACTGAAGCATCTAACTTAATTAGAAAGGCTATTGAGGAAGCTATAAGACAAGGAAAAGTAACGCAAGATATAGCAAGATATAGAGGTATAAAGGCGTTATCAACAACAGAGTACACAGATGAAGTTATCGAGATCATGAAGACTTTAAAATAGGTCTAATAACTTTACTAAAAATTGATGACGAAAGACTTAACTATAGAAATTATTGAGAAGGATGGTAAGTACATCATTGTTAATAGTGATGTTAAAAGCTTTCTAGAAAAGAAGGGTTTTGGAAATGTTATTAATAATGAGTTAATTCTTGATTCTGTAGAAGTTGCTTATCTCTCTATGAATAATAGAATCATCATTAATGGTAAGTATATCACGTATTCTGAAATTGTACATAAGATAGAAAATTTCGCAAAATTCATAGTATATCTAGATTTAAGAAGAAGAGGGTATCCCGTAAAAGCTGTTAATGAAGGTCCCGTAGATCTTATTGTATGGGGTAGAGGTAAATCACCTATCAAAGATAATCCGAGCTTTATGATTAAAGTTGTTGATGAAGGCTTAGGCATAAGGACTCTAGACCTCGTGAGATTACTGAAATATTGTGAAAGTATGGGTGTGCAGTTAGTTTTGGCTCTAGTAAGTTCTGAAGGTGTAATCACGTATTATAAAGCTTTCAGTTTCAAAAAGTAGGAAAAATTTATCAACGTTAAGAATAGCTTATCTTAATGGTATCGCTTAAAGAACTTGAGCAAGTAGTTTCAAGTGCAAGAAAATTAAACCTTAAGATCATTATCAGGTTTAGAAAGACTAGAAACTCCATACTTATCGATAAAGAAATAAAGGCACTTGACGAGTATGGTAAAGTTACTTCTTGGAGTAGAGCTTTTTCAATACCGCCAAATCAAGCAATAGACACTTACACCATCTCAAGTATTGAAGTTCTTTGTGGTGATGAAGTTATTGCAGCATTTAATAGATGGTCGGATCTGTTAAGGTCGTTGAATACATTACAGAGATGCGAAACTTAGATCTAGTATTCTTCAAGAATAACTTCTCTATCATTCATCTTCAAAATCTTTAAGTACCTACCTTTCTCTAAATTCTTAACATTTAGAGGGTGAAAGTACTTGCTATTAATAATAACTCTACTTAACGTTCCATCATCATTAACTAAATCATAGTATTGACTAATTCTTAGATTTCTTCTGAAAAGTCTTGAAGATATTTGAATCTGATCTTTACTTCTAGTTGAACATACATTAATCTTTAACCAAGAATACTTCCTATACACTATTTCAGCAATTTTAAGACCAGTTTTCAAACTTCCCTCTACAGAGCCATAGATTGTAAATTTGAATTTTCTTTTTAAGAATTCATTCTCATTTCTTGGCGATACATCAAGTTCATTAATGTTTAAAAAGCTTATTAATGAGTTACTGCATAGATACTCAATCATATTTACAATTTCACTTTCTAGTCCAGGTATTGCGGGTATTTCAAGACCAAGCTCAATGTTTGAATCTTTAATGATGTATAGAAGATCTATTTTACTCATTACTTGGCTGAGACTTATTGAGTGTATTCTAACTTCATCAACTTCAGAACTTAATAACTTTTTAAGGTTCTCTTTACATAAGGCACTTACGTGTATGTACATGTGTATGTGAAAGTTGGAACCATATTCACGCTTTAGTAAGCGACTTATCTTAACTACTCTATCAATTACTAGTAGTGGCTCACCACCCGTAATTGCGATTCCATTACTGAAACATTTATCGAGTTCTTCAAGAATATCCTTTTCAAAATTCTTAACTAACTTATCATTGATGTACATTACATCCTTACCAAAACGTTCATTACTTACAGGACAGTAATAGCAATGCTGTTCACAAAGACCTGTAATAAAAAGTACACTTTTAAGTCCATACAGACAATATTTGCATCCTTTACATAAATCATTATGAATCATGTTGTACATCTTTAACTACGTCTTTAAGCATTTCCACGTACTTAAATATCTTTCCATCTTTAATAAGATACTCCAATAACTCAATATCTTTAAATAATTCTTTGCTATACTGCTTATTGATACATACATCAAAGCATATAGAGTCAACTAAGTCTATGAACTTATGACACGTACTATCTTCAATACTTAACTGTAACTCATTAAGTCTATAAAACATTAGCTTACCAATGCCGTAATTACAGGAATAGTTATTGGAACTACTCCATAATTTATACGTTGGATCTATTAAGGCAAATTTTGAACCATTACTCAGAAGTACTAATGCATGACCTATAGGACGTAGTTCAGGTATTTCAATAGTTACTAAATATGCCTTAAAGTTGGTTAAGTTGTGTGTAATGAAGTAGTGATTAAGTAAAGTATAGAGTAGATAAGCCTTCTGCTGACATACACCGCATCTTTTTCTTAAAATTTCAGTAACGGTATGTAATGTTATGCATGAAGTATTGTACTGAATATTATAATAAACCCATGTAGTTAATTTTCTAATAACCTCATCAACATTATTGACATTACTTGTTAAGTTATTCACAAGTATACCTACTTCACTACTTAATGTCTCATTTTCAATATTAATGTTTGAAATTTCTATTTTTAAGAAGCGTTTAGAGAAGTTAAGTAATTGGTGAAGTCTATGTTTTAATTCCACATATTTAAGTTTAAGATCCTTATAGTCTTTTAATAAATTCTCATAATCGATCCATAATTTCAACGTGAAGAACGTTAGTAACATCATTACTATGATAATCACTACAAGATCTTTTCTCATACTATTATTGATCTCTAATACCTTTCACTTCTTTATAAAGCTTCCTTAAAGAATTTCAATTGAGAAAAATTTAAATTACTAGTCTGAATACTCATCGACATGTCATCAAGCTCAAGCAGTGGAGTTGCACCTATACCTGAAGGTGAATTCCTCATACCTATTGAGAAGTACATGGCTGCTGGAGTTAGGCTTGGTACCAGAATGTCTAATAAGTATCTTCAAAAGAGAGGATTCATCTTCACTATTAGACATGATGGTCTAAGAATTTTCAATCTTAAAAAAATTGATGAGAGAATTAGAATAGCTGCTAAAATGATAGCCATGTACGAACCTGATAAAGTACTTGCCTACTCGGCTAAGCCATATGGTTGGAAACCTGTGCAAATGTTTGCAAAATTTACAAGATGTAAAGTACTTACTGGACGTTTTATTCCAGGGACTTTCACCAATCCGTCAGCACCATACTATATGGAAGTTGATCTGTTGATATCTACTGATCCTAAAGCTGATGCTCAAGCAATTAGTGAAGCTTCAAAAATAGGAATACCAGTAATTGCACTTGTAGATACAGATACACCACATGAATTTATAGACTTAGTCATTCCATGCAATAATAAGGGTAGAAAGAGTATAGCCTTAATATATTGGCTTCTAGCGAAGAGAGTACTAATTGAAAGAGGGGAGTTGAAACCTACAGAAGACTTACCAGTAGGTCCCGAAGAATTTGAGGTTAAAATTGAAGAACTTTCATGAAAATAGTATTTAGTAAGAAGGACTATCAGGTAATTGAAATTACTGTAGAAGGTGTACCTATACTAAATCTCAAACCGAGTAGTAAAAGTAAAGGTAAAGTAGCAATTATAAGCTTCATAACTAGCAAACCTGAAATTTACATATTACCAGCAGTCCTACTTGTTAAGAAGGGTTTTGAAGTTATTTTACCAAGAATATCACCGACAAATTCATTAATGAGGTATCTTAAAAGACTAGATACTGTAACTAGCCATTACATTCTAGATTATAGTATTGTTCATGGAGTATATACTAGACATATTAGTACCAATCTCGATATAGTAATTAATCCCGTGCTGTCAGTAGATATATTCCTAAGAAGTGTTAAAGATACTTATACAATCACTGTAAACTTGCCAATACATGTAGATAACCTCCTTCAAGAAATTCTTAACTACAATCTAATAGAGAAGATCAGTCACGCGATTAATAATGAAGAGAGAATTGTTATATTTAAAGAATTCAACATTAAAGATCTAAATTCCTGGCTAAACATCACTTCACTAATACGTAGCTAAGGTAGTACTTAAGTATCTTTCAACGTACTCAGAGACTCTTTCAAAACACTTCATAATTTCTATGAATGCTTATTGTTCACAATATCGAAGAACTTGATAGCTAGTGTTTTTAAGTACCGAACAGCGGGTAGTAGAATTGAAGATTAGACTCAAAAGAAATCTAGCACTTTCAAAATTAATACCAAGTCAATTTGAAATCTATGAGAATGGAGTATCTGTTCGGAATCGAGCATGTAGATGAGCTTAAGGTAGAAGTCTACATGGTGAAGCTAAAATGTGGAACTGTCGTAAAGCTAAGTCTCATCAATTTGGTGTTCTTGAAAAGGTAATAGTTTTAGAATGTCTCACATATCTATGCAGCACCTGATAATGATACGACAGCACTGTGGTAATACTACACATACCACATTATGATGAGTTATCTAAACGTGATGTCACTATTAAGTTGCAAGGATTAGGGAAGATTTGCTCACATTAAGGACTAAACTTCATAGACTTGTAAAAGAGGTATTAGGGGCAGTATCGATATTATTTACGTGTATTCATCAAGAAACGTTGAGTATTTTAGCTACATCTATTATAGTACCATTAGTAATGTCGGTAATAGAGAAATGTAAGTGATATGATTACTCATGAACATATCACAATAATACTGATAATTGCCTTTTCAACATACTTGATACGCTCTTACCGATATATTATGGTGAGAAATTGAAGGCATATAGAGAATACTATCATACACTATCACGGGAATATTAGCTGGACTTCTTATAATGTCTCTCAAATCAGCAATATTCTGTGATGGATATAATGCCCAACTTTACCTCTACATGAGTTGCAATAATGGCTATTTACGTAGTGTATAGATTCATGAGAAGTATCAGTATATCTATTCTTACGGGCCTCACCATCTATGTAGTACTGCAAGTTCTTCTTAAACAGTCTCTACTATTATGAAGTTAAATATGTAACACGTGTGACTTAAGCTCTCCTTAACGTTCTCATAGGTTATTTAAGTTAAGTAATTTTAAATTACTGAAATAGTTAAGAGAAGTGAGGAAAGTTTCATGACCAGGGTTCCATTATTTATAGAATTTAAGGGTAGGAAAGTACTTATTATTGGTGCTGGTTCTACGGGTTGTAAAAGAGCATTTAAATTCTTAAATGCAGGTGCAGATGTTATTGTTGCAAGTCTTAACTTTAATAAAGTGTTAATAAATACTCAAATAGAAAATGCTAGATTAAGTTTAGTAAGATTAAACGTTAATGAAGACAATAAATTACTATTAAGGTTAATTAAGTGGGCGGATCTTATAGTACTCGCATTACCTGATAAAGAGCTAGTTACGAAATTGAGAGATATTTGTAGAAAGTATAGAAAATTGATTAATGATTCCACAGATGCTCTAGAAACCGAGGTTGTTGTACCTTTTGAGGCAAGTATTGATGGTGTTAGAATTGCAATAACGACTGAAGGTAAGAGTAGTATTGTTGCTAGAAAACTTCTACAAAAGATTATACATTATCTTGAACATGATGTAGAGTTTAGAAATATTACAACTATCTGGTTCAAAGTTAAGGAAATAATCAAAAATGAAATTTCAGATGTAAGATTGAGAATGAAAATTTACTCTCTACTTGATAGTGATGAAGAATTTAATAAACTTGTTAAAGAGGGTAAAGTTCAAGAAACTATAAACTACATATATAGATTGATTAAGAGTGTTACTAAACGTTCTAACTATACCAATGATGATAAAGATTAAGACAAATTCTGACACTGAAATCATTGAAGATCTTCTGAGTAATGTTAAGGCAGTAATCATTACTCATAGATGGGCTTCAACCAGTATTCTGAGCAAATACTACACAAATGATGATGAACTATATACGTACTTAAAATCTATAGCTAATGAAGCATACATATTGCAGACATGTCATAGAGTTGAGATATACTTAAATACAGACCGTAAAGATTATATAGACTATGTTAGAAAGTTCTATGAGAATAGAAAGCTAGATTCACAACTACTAAAGCCTATTGAAGGCTTAGAAGCTATCAAACACCTCTTCGAAGTAGCCTCAGGCCTAGACTCAGCTGTCATTGGTGAACATGAGGTTCTTGGTCAAGTAGAAAGAGCATACTATAAAGCATTAAAGATGGGCTATCTTAATAGTGTCTTAAAATTCATAATTGAAAGAGCAGTAAGATTTGGTAAGCATGTTAGAACCGTTACAAGCATCTCTAAAGGACCTCAAGGACTTGGCTCATTAGCTATAGAATTTATTAAGAGATTGTATAGAGATTTAAGTAATGTTAAAATTCTAGTCATAGGTGCAGGTGAGGTTGGATCCACCGTCGTTAAGGAACTTCATGATAAGGGTGCAAGAAGGGTGAAAATACTTAATAGAAGTTTTGAAAAAGCTAAACAACTTGCAGATAAGTATAATTTTGAAGCTGAAAAACTGACAAAAGAATCATTAATAAATAATCTAGAGCAGTACGAAGTTGCCATATTTGCTCTCTCACTTACAGAACCAATAATTAGGAGAGGCGATCTAAAAGGATTAAAAAGAAGACCATTAATTATAGACCTCGGATTACCTAGAAATGTTGAAGATATGAGTGACGTTATGGTATTAAGCATTGATGACCTATCCAAGATGGCTGAAGAGGTATGTAAATTCAAGCAAAATGAAGTTAAGAAAGTACGAGAAATGCTTGATGATGAGTTAATAAAGACCTTAAGTCTACTTAAACGCAAAATTATTGAAATTAGATTAGGAAATCTTCTTCAAAAAATTGAGAATATTAAGATTAAAGAGATTAAACGATCATTGAGAAGAGGATTATTCAGAGAAGAGGACTTTGACAAATTGAACGTATTAACTTCATCAGTAATTAAGAAAATTATACTACCTGTAGTTGACTACATTAAGAACTTAGCAGAAACAGAGAGCTTAAAAATCGCCTTAGCAATAATTAAGCAACTAGAAAAATCTCTACATGATGAGAATGGTAGCCTCGGAACAAGTGAAGAAAGTCCAAAGCGCTGAGAAATAGAAAGCCGAAATGTATGACTATCTTATGATCGTAGAATTTAAATATCTTGGTTTTTGTTTCAAGATATCATAAATAGAGTAAGACATTTCAACTTATTATTACTATTGGCAAGATTTTTGAAATAAAGAAATTCAATATTTGAAGTGATTTTGTTAATTAAAACCATAATTCATTAAGTTCTTCAAGTCTTATAACTTCAATCTTTCTTAACATATTTTCTTCACGTAGTAAGTCTCTGATGGATAGAGTACCTACAGGATTGTGATAATCATCAATTACGACTAAATGTCTAATCTTATTCATTCTCATCAACTTGGCAGCAGTATTTATGGTATCACTTTGTTTGACCGTTATTATATTTTTTGAACAATAATTATCGACCATAGTGTTACTTGGATCTTTACCTTCAGCTATTGCCTTTAAGATATCTCTTTCAGAGATAACACCGTATAGTTTACCTTCTTTTAAAACAATTAAGAAGCCAATCCTCTTTTCAATCATTAACTTTGCAGCTTCTTTGAGAGTAGAATTATGATTTATCGTTATAGGAGGTTTAGACATGATATCTTGAACTTTAATTATCATGTTCTCATTAAAAGAATAATTTTAAACTATTAAAAACACTATTAATTGTGAAAAATATGCATTAATAATGGTAAATAAACTGATTTGATAAGAATTATCATACATCTTAATGATGTTAAGGATTGACTAGATAGTGAGTAATTATGAAAGGAAATTTATGTACGAAATTTCTTGCTATGTTTGTGTATTGTGATTAATTGATTTGTATTTTCAAGAAATTTATTATAATTCTTTTCCTAATTTTCTTAAATTTTTAACCATTTCTTCAAGTTGAATATTTGTTACTACTAGTGGTATTTTTTCTCTTTTTGCAATTTCTATACCTAAATAATCAGGTTTCTCAATTCCATGAAGAATTACAACAATAGGTCTAAGATTTGAGAAGGCCATTAAGGTCTTAATAGCGACTAGTGGTGATCTGCCATACTTAACATTAGTGAATATAGCTGCTCTCTGTGTTGTTGAACCATAAAGTTTAAAGTATTCTTGTGGTGGTACTTCAAGTACAAGTTTTAAGCTATCAACTATGGTATAGCCATGAATGTATAAATACTTAACTTCAGGTTCAACTATGACCATTCCCTGAATGACATTTACAAGATCTTGAAGTAGTATTGGCTTTTCAAAATCTCTCATATCGATGATGGCAATCCAGTACTTCTCACCACTCATTAATTGTCTAGCTAGAAGTTGAAGTCTTACACCACCTCTTTCAAGTTCAATACTTATTAATGCATTTACAAGTCTTCTAATAAATTGAGATCCAGGAGATCTTCTTCTACCAAGCTCGTAATCACTAATAACACTTGGTGATGTACCTAACCTGACAGCTAGGTCTGTCTGTGAAATTTCAAAAAATTCTCTCCACTTTCTCATGACTTTTCCAGGATCTTGAGAAAGTACTATCTCTCCAGCAATATATTTACATATCTCATCTAGAATGCCTCTACTTAGCCACACAATTTTTAACATAATAAACAATACTTATAAATTCTATCATGAGGATAGAGTTGTGCTTATCAACATTGACGAAATTGAAAAAAAGTTGAGAGAATTAAGAGAGAAGTTGTTAGAGATTGATAGAGATATAAAAATGAAACTTGCAAAAATTGAGGAAGAGAAAGTGAAGTTAAGAGTTAAAAGAGATGAGATTAAAAAAGTAATTGAAAGTCTTGAAAGCGAAAGATATCATTTAAATACCATTAAGAATGAGATTCAGGAGTTGAAACATAGAAGAGGAGAATTACTTGAGAAACTTAAAGATCTTAAGGAAGAACGTAGACGAGTAGTTAGAGAATTGAAAGATGTTAACAGCAATATTAGAAGACTTAAGGAGCTTTATCAAAAATTTACAAAGATAATCAAAGGTGAGAGAGATAAGGAGAAAATTAGAAGTATGATTGAAAAGTTAGAGTATGAGTATGAGACTTCACCAACCATACCTGAAAGAGAGAAAAAATTCATAAAGATAATTACGAGTCTTGGCAAAAAGTTAAGCATTCTTGAAGCTATCGATAGAATTAAAAGTGAAATTGAAAATCTGAAGAGCAAGACTTTAGAGTATAGAGAGAGAATCAATGAAATTAACAATATCGCCGGTCAAATCATTAATGAGATAAAGGAAATTAAGGAAAAACTACAAGCACTAAATAATAAGCGAAATGAAATCGTTAATAACATAATAAATCTTAAGAAGTTAAGAGATGAGTTAAAGAATGAAAGAGATACTATAAAGTTCAATATTCTTAAGATGTATGCAGAATTAAAGGAGCTTAGAAGAAAATTCTATGAAGTCAGTGATGAGTTAAATAAATGCAAGGTACTTGCAATTGCTGCACAGAGAAGTAAGATAATCGTTGAGAAGAGAAGAAGATATGAAGAGTTAATTTCAAGTATTGAACGTATTGAGGAGGAGCTACTTGAGAAATTAAGAAGAGGTGAAAGAGTTGAAGTTATAGGTTTCTCTGAAGATGAAATTGAAAGTAATTTAAAATGAGAGAAGTTATATAGGTGTTAATTGTTTATCAATATATCGCAGTAATGTCTAGAGCATTCAACAAGATATTAATACTATGCATTGATAGGGACAATGACGTTGGTGAACGTTTAAGAATAAACACGCCAGTTATAGGTAAGGAAAATCTCATGAAAATAGCGACTGAGTACATTCTTAAATATCCTGACGATTCAGATGCCAATGCCATTTTTGGAGCTATACAGCTATATGAATCTCTAGTGTCATCTATGGGTCAAGAAAATGTTGAAGTAGCTCTAGTTACAGGCTCATCAAGTGAGGATTTTCTTGCAGACATGAAGTTAATTAGTGAAGTCGATAAAGTGTTAAATACTTTTAATGCTGAAGCCTTTATAGTAGTCTCTGATGGACCTTCAGATGAAGTTGTAGTTCCACTACTACAGTCTAGAAGACCTGTAATTAGTGTTAGAAGAATCGTGGTCAAACAGGTAAGAGGTCTTGAAGAGTTTGCAATACTTGCAAAACACTACATGAATAAGATATATAGAGAGCCAAGATATAGAAAGTATGCTCTTGGAATTCCTGGAATACTAATTCTACTCTATGGCCTTTGGGCTTTAATACCTTCAGAAATACAGACTATAATCTCTGCAGGAATATCAATACTTATAGGTATGCTTTTACTAATAACTGCCCTAAATGCTCATGAAGTACTTCTTAGATTTCTTAGAAGATATGAGACAACTTTCTTTGCATGTATAGTCTCCATCTCATTAGCTTTAGTATATCCGTTAACGAGCATATATGTTTTTCATATAAATGCAATAAACTTGCTTCTACAAAGACCAACAATCTTCGATGTTCTTGGACTTGCAGCAAGTATGGTACTTATAGTAAATGCTGCTGAGATATACATTAAACGTGGCATTAAGCCCTATGGTAGAGTACTAACTTCTATAATGGTAATACTCTTTCCAGTGCTTGTTCTTGATCCATTCTACAGCTTTAGTGTTGGTCATCTATTATTTATAGATCTTGTAAAGTCAATACTTACATACTTCGCCATAAATACATTATGTCTATTAATTATTGAGTACTTAAGAAGACGTAAATTTAAGTTCTTCATTAAATGAAGCTCAAGTTAATACTTGCTAAAGATTTGTTAGATCTAGCTATTCATGAAGTTTATGCATTACTTGAAGTATCGAACACAGATTATGATGTTATTGAGATTCGGAATAATGAGATGATAATTAAGGTTAACAGTATTCCTAAAGAACTATGTAGGGCTTGTCTTGTAAAGGAAATCTACATTAACGATAAACTATTCATGAAATTTAATAGAGGTATCTTAATGAAGAGTAAGTTTAGAAATGATATCTCTCCCCATTACGCTCCTCTCGAGGCATTAATCTCAAGACTACTTATCAATCTTGCAAGAGTAAGAGAAGGTTCTCTAGTTCTTGATCCCTTTTCAGGCGTAGGTGGTATTCTCATGGAGGCTAAAATGGTGGGTGCTGAGGTAGTGGGGATAGACTTATCATTAGACTGTCTTAAAGTACTTAGAAAGAACATACCTAGCTCTGATATAGTACTTTCAGATACCGTCATGATATGTATTAAAGATAATTCCATAGATGCCATAGTTACCGATCCACCATATGGTAGATTATCAATTACTGAACAACGTCTTGAGAAGCTGTATGAAAACTTTTCAGAAATTGCCTATAAGGTATTAAAGAAGAATCACTATCTTGCAATTTCACAACCATGTTATGTACATTCCATTGATTATTTTCTAAGTGCTGGTTTTGAATTAGTATGTATTGGTCTTCAGAGAAAGCATGGAGCATTAACTAGAGCCATAATGGTGTTTAGAAAAACTTAGTAATGTAAAACTTTACATAAATCTTCACCACACCTACATAACAGTACTGAAATACCTTTAACTTTTAGTAAGTGTTTTTCACGATATATGTAATTTCTAGCAGTATCATCAACACGCTTACCGTAATATACTACGGCATACATCACTTGAAATCCAAGTCTTTCAACATGCTCTACACACTCATGTAATTGCTTAATTGCATCTTTAGCATCATCACGACCCAACCTACCTGACTTAAGTTCAACGGTAACATAAATATCGTTATGTATTACTGCAATAACATCACATCCAGTACTTGATTCGCAATTATTGAACCTACACAAAATTGTACAGCAAGTACATTTAGAGCTACAACACTGTTCATGTACACTTCTTTCTAAGCAATCATCTCTACATATATGAGTCATTACACTCTCTACTAATTTTCTAAATTCTCTCTCAATAATTGCATGTTTGTTGCCGAGTTCAATAACAACTCTATCCAACTCTGTCTCTGAAATTCCATTCTCAGAGATTTCAACTTCTTCAACAATTCCATCACGTTTAAAAACATATATAGCTACATCGTTATGAGAAGTTCCTTCCCAATCCTCATATCCAAGTTTACGTTTAATTTCACTTGGTAATTTATTTAACTTAATAAGATTGTTCAATTCATCAATTATGTGAATACTATGTGTTGTAATTATGATAAAACAATACTTTGATAAACCAGTAAATGCTCTCATAATGATTGATTGAAGATGTGGATGTAAATGTGTTTCTGGTTCTTCTATAATGAGTATGTAGCCTGGTCTTAATGCGTACTTGATAAAGTATACTATAGGTGCTATTTCTCTAAAACCTGAAGGTGCTCTTAATGTAGGTATTTTCAAACCTCTATACTCAATAACGTACTTTTCAGGTAATGTTTTATCGATAATAAATTTAGCTTCAATACTTCTTTCAATAAATTCTGCAATTCTAGTAATACCTTCACCTATCCTTTCTCTCCTTATAGGTAAACTTTCCAAATTTGCTAAAAATTCACTATCTGCCTTATTTATAAAGAGACCAGCAGGTATGTATCTATCGCGTATAAGCACGTAACTAAGAACTTCACGTGTTCTAATGATACCTGCTCTACTATCAGGAAGTATATAAGCTGGAAAGTATGGTATGTACCCATCAAATATATAGCCAAAGATTTCTGGTATAGTTGCTATAGATTCAGTAATTATTTCTTCAAAATTCTTAACCCTTTTACTAACTATTAATTCCTCATTTATTGATACTCTCATTATTAAAGTTTCATGAGAAATTCTTTCAAATTCAATATCTAGAATATCATGTAATTTCTCAACATCATCACCTTCAGGTCCCTCAATATTGAGTCCTTCATCCTTCTGGATCGTAATAGTAATGATATTATGCTCATCATCACTAGTTATTACAATTCTTGAAGTATCTTGATCTAAATGTATTAATTGTGAAATATCACTTACATTGAATGTGTCTAGTAGATTAAATTTTAAATTTTCAGTTAACAAGTTGGGTATGCTTTTAAAAACTGAAATTAAATTCTCTTTTAGCCGTTCTTTAAGTTTATTAAGATATTGATTTTATCTTCTAAATTTCTACTCATTAATTCTCTAATCTTTGTAAAGTCAGGCTCAACAGTGTAGAGATTCCATATAAGATATGCAATGTATGATTTACCTTAGCGTTTGGACCGATAAATACTGTTAAAGGTTTTATTGCTATCTTAGCATTCCTTACAGGTCCAAAATTTTCAACACTAATCCTCATTGAGTTCTAATTCACTAGACCTAATACGTAATTTAAATTTACGTCTCATTGGTTAAGGGTCTTCTGGTGGTTTTACTTCATATAATCTCTTACCTTTAAGTGTTTTTGGACTTAACCAGTCAATTAATTGTCTAACATTATTAGTCTCAATTATGAAAGTTATTGGTC
>Ga0190367_1000767_pt1 | contig 20977 bp, 15 predicted proteins | sample 4872181011_MG_FD_171838 | JGI IMG/M metagenome (GOLD analysis project Ga0190367, IMG submission 171838) | Hydrothermal vent microbial mat bacterial communities from Southern Trench, Guaymas Basin, Mexico - 4872-18-10-11_MG | ecosystem: Environmental > Aquatic > Marine > Hydrothermal vents >...
GATTAGTTTACAGCCTGGTCGGCTTATTCTCAGCCTTTGGGTTTGTAGGAATAGGTAAGTTTGCTCTCCAGTTAGTGGGATAATGAGAGGAAGAATTTTTTCCTCAGTAATTATTTTCATCGGGGTAAGCTTGCTTATTTTCTCTTTCCTAGCAATATTCAAGAGCTTATTTTATATTGCTGAAATGAAAAAAGGATGTAACTACGATTGTGTATGTGAAGAAGGAGAAAAGGAAGCTGATTGTCCAGATTGTAGTTACAATTTTTCCGACAAAAACTGTCCAGAGGAAGAAGCAAAATATATAGGAAAACATTTGTGTAGCCATACTTACTGCGGGGAGCTTTGTTCCGAGATATGCACGGAAATATCCGAAAAAGGAAGGTACCTTCCAAAGACTAAAGATGAGGTAGATGAACTAATTAACAAATTTATTGAATCCAATTGCTCATTTATCATCGACCCCTGCGAGTACTTCAATTGCAGTACTACCCCTTGCATAAAATGTCAAATAACAAATGGAAAAGTGGTTTGTTAGCTAATGTAAAATATGGAGAGAAAAACCCTTTGGACTATTATTGAAGTAATTGGAGTGATAGGACTTTTAATAGTTGTCTTCTTCTTTTTTTCTAGAATGTCACCAAAGTTTTTTATACAAAAGCTAACAATGTGGTGGTTGGGAGAATGAATGTTTATCTGCTTGTAATAACCGCTATCGGGGTAGCAGCATTGTTGATTTTGCTCCTTGTTTGGAAACCAATTTCAAAAGTGATGATCGAAACTGGTGCTTTTGTCTATCTTTCGCTTGAAGGGGCAAAGAGAGGCCTAGAGACCCTAGTAACTATGGCGATAAATTTCCTGAATACAGCCATGCTAGCGTATGGGATATATGCAGGAATTATTATAGCTTACACTGCTGCCAAAGCTTCCAAGTTTGGCCCCTGGGGAACGGTTATAGCTACGGTATTGTGCTCAATGCTTCTTGGGGGTTTTTACTTTGGAGTTATAGCCCCAGTAAAGGAAGAACTTCTCCATAAGTTTCTTTCTTTTTTTGAAAAGTTAGAGGAGATTGTAAATCCGTTACAGTATTGGCCATATCACCATGTCCACATTCTGTTCCCGACTGAAGAGGAAAAATTTAAAAGTTACATTAGATCAATTTTTATATCTTACTTTTTCTCCAAAAAATATTTCCCAAAGGGCCTGGTAGCTCATTTTACGATAGAAAATGCCACATGCGGGGAGGTTAAAGCATTAATTAATGAAACTTTTATTAAAACGATTTATGACCAAGGCTTTCTTATAATACTTGATGATTGCACATCTCCACAGCGGGTAAATCTATCTATAAAAGTAAAATCCACTAACTATATAGGAAATTTGGAAGTAACAGACACTAAAGCCATTAACACTGCAAAAAGAGAATACAAGCAATCCTATGGAGAGGAACCCAGCTCTATTAAATGCTATGCTACAACTCTCTTAAATAAGATCGTGTTTGGAGAGAGTAATGTTACTGATTTAAGTAACCAGCTCTCGCTTCCGGTTCAAAAGGAAACCCCTATTGAAATAATCGGAATTTTTTGTGAGGGGGAAGATTCTCAAGGAAATACAAGATTTGTAGCGATAAATAAACCTGTAATATGCAATACTGAAACTTGCGATCATATTATGAATTCCATCATGGGCCTGCATCCTCTATTACGTGGTTATTTAACAATATCTGTAGCTCCCTGCCTTATCGATTGTATACCACTCCCTGCCTTGAAGTATGATTTGTACCAACAACTGGAAGCATCTGGAGCTCTGGGTTACAAAGAATTTAACTTTGAAACAACCCAGAACAATATCAGGAGGGAATATTATATAAAAATCCTCCAAAACATCTCTCTAGATGGAAAGGTTTATCATGTACTCCTACCGGACCACCTAAATAGAACTATTCACTTACATGCCCAAAATACAAAGTACGTTATATTGCTTAACTATTTTCAAACGAAAAGGAGAATTTTGATAATTGAAATAAAAGAAATATGAAAGTTTTGGAAGATGTAGTCCTATTTATTGTTATCAGCATTATTTTTGGAGCTCTTATAGCAATCTTATTTAATGTGGCTTTCAGAGCTGCTGCAGGTAGGAGGATTAAAGAGACCACAAATTTTATAGTATTAACTATTAGAGGATGGCTTGCTTCTGCAGTAAGTTGGCTTTATCAATGGGCCTATGTAATTGCAAATATCGCCGACTATATCTATGATACCGCCCTTGGTTGGGGGAAAGGAAAAGCCGCTACTTCGGCAGCAGAAGAAATAGCGGAAAAAGAAGCCGAAGAGATAAGCGAGGAACTCTTTGCTACAACAAAAAGATGGGCTACTAGGCATTATTCACAACTTTTAAGCAAAGAATTAGATGAGCCTATTAAAAAATTAAGTGATGATATTGTAGAAACAATCTCAACAAAGGCCACCATAAGTGGAGAGATAGCAGAAAAGATAGGCGGGGAAGTTAAAGATGCTGTAAGGAAAACTGCCGACGAGATCAGCGAAGAGGCAATGACTCATGCTTTGGCTTGTGTTGAAGCTGAACTCCCTCCTACAATGAGATTCCTCCCTGGAGAGTATATAGGCTCAATTGTTTATGGTTATTTAAGGCAAAGCATCCCATTCTACATAAAGAAGGCTTTACTAGAGAAACATACTCGTAGACTTGTTTTCAGGTATATTCTTTACTTCTATCTCTCCAAACTTGTTACAGACACTTTAAGAAGAACATCGATAATGCTAGCTGGAGGAGAAGTTCCCTTCTTAGGATACGCATTCGAAACAGGCCTCTTAATTTCTGGCCTTTTCTTGGGAAACCCGTTCTCAACTTTAGTTGATATAATGTTCCCTAAGATATTCTCTGTTCTCGATCATTTTTATTCACCAATTTTTGTCATTATTCCTGAGGAAGCTAATCTTACACTTTCCTATTCAGATTATATATTAAAATGCTGGAACATGTATGGGAAGGGAAAAAAGGATATCAATTACTTTAGAAATAACCCATTTTTATGTTATTACGGATTTTACGCTGGCAGACAAAAAATTTCTCTTAAAGATGTTATGGATTTCATCTGCAAAGTAAAAAATGAAACACCCAGAGTAGAGTTTTGTGTTAGGGAGTGCAATGCTGATCTAAGCTCATGCAGTGATTGGTCCTGTACTACAGTTGATTGCAAAAGCTATGCAGGCATAGATATGGATCTAAGCGGGCATAATGTAACTTTTAAATGGGTAGATAAAGAATTAGATCCTAGTAATCCGACCATTTTAAAGAGGTGGTTATATACTAACCTTTTCTATGTTTCTTTTGCAGAATGCATTGAATGGGAGCCTTCCACAATATTTGCTTTGGAAACTGATTTCCATCCCACGGAAGTTCTTGGTAATATCCCAGCTGCCCTTTTAACAGGATTTGCTTTTCCCAAAGCCTATTGCTCTGAAAAGGATAAAATTATATTTTCAGTAACAAAACTCGAAGTTAACATCTTTATTATCAATGTAACACATTAGAAACATGGAAACCCAAGTTCTTGTTTTTATTGTGATAGTTGTCCTTTCAGTCTCCGCTTTAGTTCTCTATCTTTTTGTCCTAAAGGGTGTTAGAATCCAAGGAACTAAATTAGTTAGCCTATTAGAAGGCATCTTCACTCAATAAATATGGGTATTAGGTTTGTCATTGGGATTGTGCTGGCAGCCCTTCTTATTGCTATAGGGCTCTATGTAATCAATATAGCTTTAAGGAAAGCTAAGGAAGTAGAAAAGAGAATTGAAGCTGAGACAGGATGAGAGGGATATTAGAAACAGTATTAAATATTATCTTTATTTTACTACTATCTGCTATAGGTTTTGTTAAGATTGCTGGATTAGTTGGCCAAATTTCAAAGGCAAAAGAAAGAGTAAAACTTATGAGTGTAACATTGGCTTTGGATAGAGGAGATGAATTAATAGAAATCCCCAAGAACACAATCATTCTGTTTATTAATATAACCGAGAAAAATAGCACAGAAATTATAAAGTCTATAAATAGAGCATGTGGTGTAAATAACTATTGTATTTGCTCTCTAAGATTTGAAGATATTTCAATAGATCCTACAAAAGGATCTTCAACTCTTATGTTTAGGACCAAATATTCTTTAGATGGCCAACCTTTCTACATTGAGTATCCTATGGATAATGACCCTTTTTTCTCTTGGGAAACATTTCCTTTTATTTTAACAAAGGAAGATGAACTAGTAATTGCAAATCCGCTCACATTCGACCTTTTAAATCTCAATAGTATGTTTTACTGTAAAAGGACCGAAAAGAAATTTAAATTATTCGGAGGGGATTACATACGAGGAATAGCCAATTTAAAGGAGAATAATGTCTTACTTGTGCTCAATAAAACAGAAAGTGGTAATCTTGTACAGCTCTTTGTAATAGAAAGAAGAGGGGTGCCTGGAGAGGCATGACAATAAAATTCTTAATCTCAATTCTTCTTGGAATTGTTATACTTTCGATTTGCATTCACTTACTTATTTCTATAGGGTTAAAAGGGATTGGTTTACTAAAAGAATTGGGAAGTGAAGGATGATTTCCGAAGTCTTTGGAACTATAATGGAGACCATACTTGCCTCATTAACTCTTATTGGGCTAATCAGTGTTGGGGTCTTTTTTCTTCTTCCAAAGAAAATGGGGGAAATCAACCCCCTATACAAATGTATTGCTGAATCTGCAGATTCTTATTTTGCATCTTCTGACTATAAAAGTATATCAAGCCTCTCTCCCGGTGAGCTTGTTGTTATTATTAGAAAAGGGGAGCTCCTTGACAATGATGCCTATAATATTTTAATAGATATTGGTATAACGCCCTTCCAGCTAGCTTCCTGTATGGAAGAAGGGTGCGTCCTGAGATTTATAATCAATAACAAGAGGGCATATTCGTGCCTCTTTTCTTATGCGTACCTACAAAGAAGTTATAAAGGGACTTTTAGGACTAAAACAGTAGGTTTCTTTAACTCTACTGACTTTTTAGAATGTTTTTCTACATATCTCCCTTTAGTCACCGAAATAAAAATCTGTCCCTCTCCAGATTGTCCATACACACCCACGAATCCTTTAAGACTGGAAGGAAAGAAATTAGTAGGAATTTTCTCAAATTCAACGCTCCAACTTGAATTTAAAAGATATATAACTGGAGAGGTGACAATAAAATGAAAATAATTCCAATCATAATTGTAATCTTTGCTGCTTTATTGTTATTCTCCCTTTTCACGTTTAAAATAACCAAAATATTGGCTATTTTGACAATAAATATAAACAAAATGACATTAAGAGACACCATCTCCCTTATGAACACATATTCTGCATTCTCACTAGCAGATTTCTCCTTCTTTGGAGAATGGGAATCTCCCTATAGTAATGAATTAAGTGCTAGTGTAGATACACTGGAAATAAACTATACTGTAGGGCAGTCCAATATAACGACGGATTTGATGGTAACTCATACTCTTTTCGCTCAGCCTTCTGGATGGCCAGGTTTTGAGGTAAAAATACCAAAAAAAGGAATTTCAGGTACAGGTTTTGGAAGTGATCTTTGGAAAGCTCGTCCTTATATGTTTAAAAAAGCTCCTCTTCTGAAAGGAGGAGCTATTAAAAGGGTAGAATTAGGATCGCCTGGCTCGAATAAAGTGATAGAGTATTTTTTCTTAGTATGTCTTAGAGGTTGGTCATACCGAGAACTACCTTTTGGAAGTAAGATTCAGATCTCCAAAATTTCCGACAACATTCTGGAAGTAAATGACGTTCCTTACCCTGTAGGTGAAAGCGGGTGTTTGGTGGGGAGTGTCAACAAATGTTCTCGAGAGAGAATAACAAATCAAATAATTTATAGAACACATACAGAATTGATTGGAAATAAAGAGATTACTTTTATTGATATAGAGTGCAAATCATGAAAGCAGGCATACCTGTTTCTCAAATACTCCTTCTCTTGATTTTTGTCTCTGCTATTTCAATCATGATGCTCATCCCTATTAAATTTCTCTTCACAAAGGGAATCAAATTCAGAACGAAACTCTCAACAGAAACAGCTGGAGATCTTGTCCTACTTTCCATTCTTATGGATCCAAAGGGTTGGGTAATTTCTGAAGAGAGTTTTGGAAAGCTTTTCAATGCAAGAGTTTATCATGGCATTCTCGATTTAAAAAAAGTCATTGCAGATTGCTGGTACTATAATTCAAGTACTAACGCTATTAGCTGCTCTTGGGGGAAAGCAAATTATTTTTATATTTCTCCTACAGGAGATAAAGTTATTTACCCTTTTATCGTAGGCGGAAAGATAACAAATGTCACTCTTAATCTCAGTGAAGAACTTCAAGAAATAACAAATGACGGCAACGGTTTTATTGCAAGGATACTCCCTTATAACGAGAGCATAGAGAACACAGGCACCTGTTTTGAAATTTTTTTATATGATCTTTCTCTAGTAAGATATTACATGATTAACAGCATCTCTCCAATTTCTCCAGAGGAGTTTATTATAGCCAATTTTACTTGGTTAAGAGGAACTGGAAATGTTTCAGACCTTTGTAAAATCCCGAAATATAAAAGAACCGTGGTGATCGCCGCTACGGATGGTAAAGGCCATTATTTGCTTTCCCTATTAGGTGTCAATGCGTATGCTAAAGAATAAGAGGGGTGTGCTTACTTTTTTTGATCCTATCTTAATATCCTTTATCATCCTTATCTATGGAATTGGAATATATTTCGCACTTAAAGAGGAAATGAAAGCAGTAATAGTAACAAGATACGAATTATCAAGAGAAATTCAAGAAATGTCTATAAGAAGCGTATCTCAAATTGATTATATACGCCCAATCTCTCTGAAGGATGAAGAACATATAATCGAAAAGATATTTAAACTTAATTATACAACATACCCCGAAAGTTTTCTTGAAAGATATTATAAAGAATTATCCGACGTTAGAAGGATGTGTAATACGCCTCTTTACTCATCTAGACCTTTTTGTCAATACCTTAACTCTTTCATCTCTTCTGGTGTGCAGAAAGGGTATTCTCAAGGCAAATGCGTTCCTCAATATGGTGCATTTAAAGGAGTTATTTGTTTGAAATAATGTGAGAGGTATTGTCGTCTCAATTATCATTGGAATACTCGCCTTCCTGATTTTAGTAATAACCTTCCTGACCGCCAAACATCGTGCTAAGGTCACCATTTCTGCTGAGAAGGGGCCATATGTTGATGTTGTAAAAATTTCTACTCTAGAAGACTATTATAGAAACCCCTTAGACCAAGAAAGAAGCTATGCTCTGGAACGAGCCTTATACTATGTTGGTTCATTCGGTGGCTGGTATAATACTTCTGGAGCGGTTCCAAATCTTACTAATCCTTGGTCCTTTCTCCCGGAACCCCTTCTATTTATATGGAGAAAAAAAGGAACTTTATTTATTCCATCTCTAAAGAATGTTTCCCACTCCATGGAGACTTTTCTACTAGGATACTATAGCTACGCTAACCTAAAGAGGATGGATCCTAGCGTATACATGCAGATCTACCCTATAACACTTATCCGACCCGAACTCTTAGAAATATATCCAAAAGTCAACCTAGGAAATGAAACAAAGGTCGTTTGGCTAGGAAGAAGCTTACGTCTTAAGGCGAGAATAGGGGAAAGTTATGGTTATGTAGAATTTTATCCTATGATAACAGCAAGATCCAGAGCATCAGTAATAGCTCTTTATAATTTTGGATCAAATCTTACGAAAGATATTTCTCCTTTTCAACAGAGATTCGAAAGCAGTCTTGAAGAGCTGGGTGGGGTTAATGTGCTTGTGCCATTACTTATTCATAACAAAGGAGATTATGTAGAAAAAAAACCAAAATATGACTGGATGACTGCCCTTATGGTATACAATCAGAAATTCCTTAGAGAAGAACTAGGAATACAGGACATCTATTCTTTTTTGGATTCTATAGGATGCAGTAGTGAGTTTCATGGTCAGAAGTATTATAGATGTAACTCCTCAGAGATTCCGGCCTGTGATGAGAGCAAGTGCAAAGAAATCGCGTGGAAAGTACTGAAATATCTCTATTACAGGGCTTTTGATGAATCATCCTATTCATTTTCTTCACCAAGCGAAAATAGGTTCTTTAGAACAATTCCTATCGAGTTAAACACTACAGTTAAAGTATGGAAAGAGGTACCCTAATGAAAACTTTAAAAGATTCTCTGAAAATATTGTCGCTTTTATGTTTTTTCTTTATGTTTTCAGAAACGAAACTACTATTTTCACAAGAATGTTCTTGTCTACAGGATTACTGTATAGAGAATGGGACAGCAGCTCAATTCGAAATGCCTCCGGCTTATGTCTATAATGTTTTCAATGAGACGTCTCTATTTAATATTTCCATTGGAGGGTACCTTGTTTTTAATGACTCAAACAACTATGTAATAGGAGGAGTTATAGACCAAAATATCCCCCCAATGAACAAAACCCCGGTGATTTATCAATCAACATCTGATTTCTTGATAAACTACACCTGTATTATTAATTGGAGCAAAATTTACGAGAAAAGTTGCGATGAATTGGGATTAACTTCTCATAAGTGCGTTTGTGGAGATGAGGGAAATGAGTATATCCGCTCCAGGGTTTGTGTGTTGGGCTCGGCCATATACACTTGTAACAGCAACCCCAAAGATATTGCCTGCGAGGAAGGAGAAAGTCCTTATTCCCACTGTGTCTATAGTGGAGAGCTTTATGAGAATAACTCTGTCATTGAGATCAATTACTCACTTAAAAGAACCGTCTCTCTGGGAACCTCCCCTCTACCTTTCGAATATATGTATGCTACAGAAGATACTCCAATTTATAGAGGAAATTACTCTATTTTTGAAAGAGGTGGGGTAATATACGTTAATTACAGTGAAGAAAGAAAAATTCCAATAATTTGCCATAATGGAATCTGGTACGGAACATGCGGTAATAACATCTGTGAAGATTGGGAAAATCCAGGAAATTGCCCTGAAGATTGTTGTAAAAATTGCCGCTTTGTAAGGACAGGAGAGTTAACTCAGTACTGTATTGGTTATGGAGGATGTCAAATGCCTCCAGAGTGTCTTTATAAAGATATTGTGTGTCTATCCAAAATACTAGCAGTGCATTTGGATGATGTCATATATGAAGAAAAGAAAAGATATCTTTTTGCTTGCTCTTCCAGAACACTAATTAATTGTAGTGAAAGTATTGCAGAAAAGGTTGTTGAATATTTCTTCCAATCTAGTCCCTATACAGGGACTATCAAAGAAAGTGTTATTAAGGTTTTTAAGGGTTTATCCAAGGGAGTATGTGAAGATAATGCTGGATGTATACTAGATGAATGGAGAGATCCTGATTTGATGAAAGAAGTTTGTGAGGAAGACTTCCTTGCTGATTGGATAGAACAATCTTATACTCCCCTTACTAATTATTCGCAATGGAGGGAGCACAAAAGTTTTCCATTTAACTTTGCAAGAGAAGTAAACGTTACTTTAAATTCCCATGAGCCTATTTATGATGTTGTCATTAGCTTTTCATTTAATAGCAAGGAATTAATATCCAAAGGAAAAATGCGGAATGACTGCGGGGATATTAGGATAGTCGATGATAGTTTCAATTATCTTCCTTACTATATTGATCAAAATACCTGTAATACAACCAATACCATCGTGTATGTTAAGGTTCCTATCCTAAAGCCAGGGAGCAATCACTTATGGTTACTTTATGGTAATCCCTCAATAACATCGGCTAGTAACCCTTCAGCTGTCTTTATGTTCTTTCAGGATTTTGAAGATGAACAAGAGTCGAAGCAGCAATTAACTTTCTACAGATGGGCGGGAGATGCTTCTAAAGAATGTGTTATTTCTGGAGGGTACCTCTATCTTGCAACCAACTCTGGAGAGGGTGGATGTATTGCATTTTTAAAGGAGAATATAAATCCTGCTAACAAAATAATTAGTTTTTCATTTAAACAAGAAACTACAAAAGAGTCGCAACCTATAGTTGCTCTCTTCCTTGATAAAGAAGAGGAAAAATATAAAAACTTAGGTTATTGCTCCGCGGAATTCAGTGGGGCTGGGATGGCTTGTCCCAATCCTTCTTCTTCCCTATCAGAATGTCAATACGTGAGGGGATATGGAATTGGAGCTGGAGAAACCATCTATCTCTTTCTCCCTCCAAACATGACTATAGGAAACTTAAAGGTAGAATTTGTTCCTCATCATATAGAAAAAAATCAATGGCATGAACTAATTGCAAAAACGTGGAGAAATAGGTTTGAAGTTTACTTAGATGGAGAGTTGGTTTTGAAAGTAACCGGAATAAAGTGGTTTGGCCTAAGAAAAATTGCCATAGGAGGATCAAAAATAGAAGAAGGGAAAATACTGATAGATAATATTAAGATAGAAAAAAACATTGGAGCAAATATTAGCACAACTTTGGGAAGTGAAATAGCTCTCAATCCTCTTTTCTCGATAGGTGCAAATGAAGGGGTGTTTCTAAACTCCTCAGAAAGCTCTGTAGGAAGTTCATATCTTTTCTATACAATACCTTCCGAGCTAATAAAAAAGGGAAAAGTTGACATAAAATGGAAGTTGATCTGTTCTGGAATGTGCAAAGGAATCAAGGCAGAAGCCTATATCATTAAAGAAGTCCTTAATAGAAAGAATGATGGTTCTTTTCCAGAAAAAAGTGATCTTCCCTATGGAAAGGTCAAGCTTGGTTCTTTCCCTACTTATTCTGTTGGAAAAGAAGTGGTCTCCTCCTTTTTTGTACCTTTAGAAAGCTATCCAACCTACATTACTTTGCTCGTCGCATTAGAAGACAAAAATCCAAAAGAAGGTGCAGCGCTTTTGATAGATTTTATTAAAGTAAGGAATTACATAACCACGTTTTTAATGAATTTCACAAAAGCGCAAGTTGTACTAGAGAGATCAGGTACTGTCGGAGATTATGGCAAGGTCAGATTTAAAGCAATATCAAAAAAAGAATTTTGCTGTGGGGATGATTTTGGTGAATTCTCTCTAATTGAGAGATATATGGACTATTTCGGCCCTTTATCTTCACAAAGGAAAGTTTGTTCCTCATCTCCTTTCTTCTGTATTATAACTTTAGAGGATGGATTAAATCTTATATACCCAGAAGGTTCAAGAATAAAAATAAAAGCAAATACAAACTCTTCAGACTGCAACATCTCGAAAGTTTTCGAACTTGCAAAACTTGTGTTGATAAATTCTAGCTACTATGAGGAACTGAATGACACATATACAAGATGCCAAGGAACGGTAAACTACACTGTATATGACTATGAAAGCAATAAAGAATATGATTTAAAGGATGAAATTACAGTAAGAGTGGGTGGAGAGAGTTACACGTCTGATCTTTTCTCTTCTTTGTTTTTCCCAGGCAATTACACATGTAATGATGGGGTTTGGATCAATGAAGAAATTAACGTAACAACTCTACAACTCCCCATTAAGTTCTCGTTTGGGATCCTAGAATGGTTTAATATCTCGAATCCAGGTGAATTTACTGAGGAATATTACAAAAAATTTATATATAGAAGTGAAGAAGTCAAAAGGTGGACTTAAAATACTATTTGTCCCTTTAATACCTTTTTTTGAATTTCTAGAAACACTTCTATATCTAACATCTCATTTAAAACTTTCTTCATTCTTTCTACAGAGTATTCCCTAGAGTAAACAAAGATATTTACCGCTAATGGATCAGTAATTTGCCTTCCTATTTGAGACACGAGTATAACTTCGTTCTTGTATCCGTACTCATGAAAGATCCTCTTTGAGATTTCTAGAGCCAGTAGGTTATATATCTTTCCCACATGTGAGTAAGCATTCTTGCCTGCTATGGCTTCTATAGAAGTAGGACGCAAAGGAGCAATTATTCCGTTACTTCTGTTCCCTCTCCCCACACAACCATCGTCGCCACATTCTGCAGAAGTTCCTGTAACAGTAAGATACAAAAGATCTTTATTAGGATCATCAGCAGTATTTATAAATACATTAAATTCATATCCGTACTTTTTTAGGACCTTACTCCATAATATTTCTTCAATTTTCCTTTTTTTCTCTAAATAGTCCTCTTTTGAAGAGACAAACTTGTCAACAAATGCACAAGCAATTATAAGAGTAACATTCGTCCCATTTCTTATCCCTAAAACCTTTATATCTTCTCCTATAAAGGGGAATTTATTTTTTATTTCTTCTGAGTTAAGAATATTCTCAGATTTTAGAACAATTTCTTCTAAGGGCGTGTGGGGATAAAATCCTACCCCTATACTAGTATCATTTGCTTTTGGAATTTCTCCCATCTCATACATTCCAACAAGGTCTACAGAGCCCCGTTTTAAATCAAGCTCTAATTTTACATTCTCGCCAAGTTCTAAGAATCTGTAATTCTTTTCAAGAGTTTCTTTAATCTCTTCCCTAATTATTTCCTCCCAAGGGATCTCTTTGCTGTCTACAACTAAAGTAGCCCTACCCCCAATTATTACTCTAATTGGTTCGAGAATTTCGCCGCCTCCAAATTGTGGAGATGATCTTCCCGCAATAAGTAGGCCCTTATCGACGTTATGATGCAATATTCTTCCAAAGTTCTCTATGTAATATCTACTGAGCGCCCTACTTGTAGCTTCAGCTATATAATCACAAATAGTATCTGGATGCCCTTTCCCTTTCCTCTCTACAACTTCAAACTCTAACCTTGCGGGCCAAATCTTTTTGGGAATGATAGATATTTTCATAAAAAATATGTATCTTACCAGAATACAAAAATAGATAATTTAAGATGAAACTAATATTTTGCCTTTCTTTCAAGAAATTAGAGTGGTATCGAAACACCTCATGGAAAAGGCAAAAAAATTAGGAATCTTGCTTTCCCCAGATTTTCCTGCGATCTCTCCTGAAGAACTAGAAAATCTCTTTAATTTTGTTAAGAAAAAAAAGAGAGATATCCTAGTTCTTACAAAACAGGATTATTTGGATTATAAGAAACGTAAAAAAGAAGAACTGAGAGAAAAAGAAGAGATCTCACAAATTCCTCTCCAAAAACGAGAAGTCGTTATCATAAGAAGCAGAAAGGAACATTTGTTCTCAAAGGAACATGAAGCAGAAGTTAAAGTATTAAAATCTTTTAAAATTAAAGGAAAGAAAAGGAAATTTGACGATTTTCTTTATATGTTTCTGGATAGATATGAAAAAGCCAAAAAAATTTTTAGCGGAAGACTTTCTCCAATTCAGATTTCTTTAGCAAAAAGATTGGAAGGAAGAGAGGTTGATGTAGTAGGGATCGTTTCAAAAAGAAGGGAAGTGAAAAAAGGCCTAATAATCGAATTGGAAGATCCTACCGGAACCATTAGGGCCTTCATTCCTAAAGAAAATTCAAAAATAAATTATATAATAAGGGACATTGCTCTGGGGGTTAAGGGAAAAATAAAGAGAGGAACAATATTTGCTGACGAAATTTTTTTCCCTGACATCCCAACCAAACAACTCAAGCCACTTGAAGATGATGTTTGGGCATGCTTTATAGGAGATTTTCATTTCGGATCACGATTTTTAGATAAAAAGCTAATAAAAATTTTTCTTGATATCCTAAAAGGAAGAAAAGGGACCTCAAAAATAAGGGAACTCATAGCCAAAACGAAATATTTTATAATATTAGGAGATATTGTTGATGGAGTTGGAATTTATCCTGAACAGAAGAAAGAATTAGAAATTACTGATGTTTTTAAACAATATGAACTTGCCGCAAATTTTCTCGAAGAATTTCCCGAAGATAAATTCTTTATAATAATACCAGGAAACCATGATGCCGTTCCTAATTTAGAACCCCAACCTCCTTTGGGTAATGGGTTTTCAAAACCGTTGAAGGAAAAGATTGGTGATCGTGCTGTATTTCTTTCAAACCCAGCGTATTTTTATCTGAACCCATCAGATGGGGGTGGGAGGTTAGTGCTGGCTTATCATGGGTACTCAATTGATCGTATAATTTCTGAGGTACCGATGTTTCGAGGAGGAAAAGAGTACCGTGAAGCTTGGAAGGTTCTTAAGTATTTATTGCAAGTGAGACATCTGGCCCCAAAGTACGGATCCACTCTCCAAGTTCCGGATAAAACTGATTACCTCTTTATAAACCCTATTCCGGATGTTCTATGTACAGCGCATATCCATTACCTGAGTGTCGGCATTTACAAAGGTGTTAGGCTTATTTCTACATCATGTTTCCAGGCACCTACCCCTTTTCAATATATGCTAGGACACAATCCAAAACCGGGTTTACTTCCCTTTCTCCATTTAAGAGACGGAAGTATGAAAATTGTTCAACTTGTTTGATTTATTTCACTTTAAAAAAGAAATGTAAAAATAGACGCTCGGGAGGTATATAAAAAACAGCAGAATGAAAGGAAATAAACCTATTAAAATTCCAGTAAAAATGTCATCATACTCCCGTAGGATATTCGAAACTAGGAGGATTATAAAGACAGAAATAGAAAGAATTATTAGAAATGATTTTTTTAGAGCTAAGAATATTAGGGGCCAGCAGCACGTAATAATAAATTTAGTAAGGGTTTGCAGGTTATAGTGTTCTTTTAAGAATATGTAATATACTATCGAAAAAAAGAGAGATATAACAAGTAAGAACAGAAAGAAACCAATAAATATGGAGGCTGCTATCAAAGGTATTCTATCTTGGGCAAAGGATAGTAAACTAGCTATAAATGCTAGGAATAAGAGATAAATACCACAATCAGAAAAAGAGGCATACTCACAATTCTGAAGAATACGGGAAGGTCTAAAAAGGAGTTTCAATATAGAGAACATACCTTCATAATGTCTAAAGTTTATTTGAATTTTTATGGGGCCGTAGCCTAGTGGTAGGGCGTCGGGCTCCAGAAGAATCTGGAGCGCTGATAAGCTGAAGAAACCCGAAGGTCCGGGGTTCGAATCCCCGCGGCCCCATTACTACATATAAGTAGTTAAAAATGTTTAACTCATCTCATATATTCCTATTCTATTTTCTTATATGGCGGAAAGGAGAGTTGCACATACAATGCCTGTACTTATCCTTCCTGAAGGGTATACAAGAACGGTAGGAAGAGATGCGCAGAGAATGAATATTTTAGCGGCAAAAATTGTAGCAGAGGCGGTAAGAACAACTTTAGGACCAAAAGGGATGGACAAAATGCTAGTAGACTCATTGGGCGATGTGGTGATAACCAATGATGGAGCGACGATTTTAGATGAGATGGAAATAGAACATCCGGCAGCAAAGATGATGGTAGAAATTGCAAAGACACAAGAAAAAGAAGTAGGAGATGGGACAACAACCGCGGTGGTCCTTGCCGGTGAACTCCTCAAGAATGCAGAAGACCTTTTAGAAAAAGATGTACATCCAGCAGTGATTTGCAAAGGATATAGACTTGCTATGGAGGAAGCACTTAGGATATTAGATGAGATAGGCAAGCCGATAGACCCCAACAATAAAGATGTCCTAGTCGACATAGCTATGACAGTGATGCGGGGGAAGGCTACCCCTCAAGAGACTGAACTTAAAGAGCTAGCAAAAATTGCTGTAGATGCTATATTTACAGTAAAAGAGGAAAGAAATGGAAAAATATATGTTGATATAGACAATATTAAGCTTGAAAAAAGAGTTGGTGGTTCGGTAGGTGATACAGAATTAATAAAGGGTGTGGTATTGGATAAAGAAAGAGTCCACCCGGGCATGCCCACATTAGTAAAAAATGCTAAGATAGCTCTCCTCAATTGCCCTTTAGAAGTAAAAGAACCCGAAGTAGATGCAAGAATACAGATAACCTCCCCAGAACAAATGGAAGCATTTCTGGAGCAGGAAGAAAAGATGATAAAAAAGATGGTAGAAAAGCTAAAAGAAGTAGGAGCGAACGTAGTTATTTGTCAAAAAGGAATTGATGAGATAGCACAGCATTATTTAGCTAAAGCAGGAATATTTGCCGTCAGAAGGGTTAAGAAATCTGATATGGAAAAATTAGCCAGAGCAACTGGAGGGCGTATAGTTACTTCAGTAGAAGATCTTTCCCCAGAAGATCTAGGTTATGCTGAGATTGTAGAAGAAAGAAAAATTGCTGGAGAATCCATGACATTTGTAAGAGGTTGTAGGAATCCAAAGTCGGTCACAATTCTAATAAGAGGGGGATCTGATCACGTGGTTGATGAAGCAGAAAGAGCTATGGAAGATGTCCTAGGGGCCCTTGCTAGTTTATTAAAAGATCCAAAAATCGTCGGTGGTGGTGGAGCCGTGGAAGTTGAGTTGGCAAGGAGATTAGAAAAATTTGCAGATAAGTTCCCAGGTAGAGAACAGCTAGCTATAAAAATGTTCGCAAAATCTTTAGAGACAATTCCTATGGCAATAGCTGAGAATGCCGGTTTAGATCCTATAGATTTTCTGGCAGAATTAAAGGCAAGACATGAAAGAGGGGAGATATGGGCAGGGATAGATGTTTTTGAAGAAAAAGTAGTTGATGCCATAGAAAACAAAATAATAGAATCTATCAGCGTGAAAAAACAAGCTATAAAAAGCGCCACAGAAATGGCGATAATGATACTTAGAATAGATGACGTAATAGCAGCTGGGAAATTAAAGAAAGAAGAAGAGAAACCGGGTCTAGGAGAAGAAGAAACAGAAACCGACTAATTGTTGCTTTTCTCTTTCTTAGTTCTTATTTTGTTGTTTAAACTCCTTTCTCGATTTTAAAAGAGCAAACTTAAATAGACTTTTACTTGTCTAAAAAAGGGATTATGATGGCTATCTTCCAGGGGGTATGTCCAAATTGCCATGGTGAAATCAGTGATGGAAGGCTCAAAATTAGAAACCCTTGTTGTAGATGTCTTTCTAAAGAGATTATTAAAAAAGATTTGATAGAGAATATAAAGGAAATTTATTTTGCCTTGAAAAAAGAGGGAAAGGTACTAGATTATGAAAAGATTTATAAAGAATTCATTTTGTTGGATGAGTTTGAGAGGTTCTTCGAAAGCTGTGTTAATAATAAGTTATGGAGTGTTCAGAGAAACTGGGCATTTAGAGTATTAAGGGGAGAAAGTTTTGCTATAGTTTCCCCCACAGGAACTGGAAAAACAACTTTAGCAGCCGCTTTATCTGTCTTCTTAGCAAGAAAGTTTGAAAAAACAATCTATTTTATAGTACCCACAACCACTCTGGTTAGACAGGTCGCTTCTTTAATAGAAAAATTTGGGTTATTTCCTCTCTATTATTACTCTGGAATGAGGAAAAAAGAAAAAGACGCTTTTCAGGAGAGGCTCCTTAAAAATTCTTTCGAAATTCTTATTACCACTTCACAATTTCTTTCTAGAAACTTCGATATTCTAAAAGGAATTCATTTCGATATCATCTTTGTAGATGACATAGATGCTCTTCTGAGAACTTCCAAAAACATTGATAGAGTGTTGCAACTTATTGGCTTCTCGCAAGAGGATATTTCTTTAGCCATGGAAGTTATTAAGAGTAAAAGAAAGCTCCTTAGAGCAAAAAAAGGAGAAATTCTTAATATTCTTAAGGAAATAAAAGAAATAAAAAGAAAATTGGAAAAAAAAGAGAAGAAAGGGCAAATAATCCTAATGTCAGCTACAGCAAGGCCGAGGGGCACCCGCCCAAAACTTTTTAGGGAACTGCTTAACTTCCAAATTGGAGAAAGTGCTACTGGAATGAGAAATATTGTAGATGCTTACTTTGTAACGGAGGATTTAGATAAAGCTCTCCTTGAAGTTATTAAAAAGTTAGGTAATGGGGGCCTTATTTTTGTAGCAAGAGACTTTGGAGAAGAGAAATGTAAACAATTAAAAACATATCTTAACCAACACGGGATAAAGGCAGATACTCTCCTTGCGGGAGAAAAACTAGATAAAATTGACCTTTTCAGAGAAGGAGAAATAGATATTTTAATAGGCTCTGCCCACTTTTACGGAGTCCTAGTGCGAGGGTTAGATCTCCCAGAGAGGGTTAGATACACTGTTTTTTATGAAATCCCACGTTTTAAGCTTAAAATAGAAGAAGCACTACTTAATCCTTTCTTTTTCTTGTATTTTACTGATGAGATCCTAAAGATCAAAGAGGAGAAGGAACTAAGAGAAATAGCCTCTAATATTGAAAAATTCCTCACCAGCGTTTCGCCCAATGCTATAAGAATGCTTGTTAGAGAGTTGAAGTCAAATATTCCGGAAAAGTTTACGGAGATCATAAAAAAGATAAAAAGGGGAAAAGAAATTATTCAAAATCTTCTTTCAGATCCCGAAGTAAAGAAAGGACTTAAGGAAGCAAAATCGTTTATTTTTTCTCCCCCAGTAGTTGTTTTTCCTGATGTTAATACCTATATCCAAGCCTCAGGAAGGTGCTCTCGCCTCTATGCTGGGGGGCTGACTAAGGGCCTAAGCATCATCCTGACTACTAATGAAAAAAACATCAAACTTCTAGAGAGAAGACTTAGATGGAAGTACGATATAATTTTCAGAAAACTGAAAGAACTTAAGCTCTCTGAAATCCTGGAAGAGATAGACAAAGATAGGAAAAAAGTGAAGATGATAAAAGAAGGAAAATTGAAAAGTGAAAGAAAAGATCCTGTGAAAACTATTCTCTTAGTTGTTGAGTCTCCAACAAAAGCGAGAACCATTGCCAATTTCTTTGGCAAACCTTGTGTCCGCATCAGAAATGGATTGAGAATATATGAAACATCGACCGGGGACATGGTGATCAATATAGTAGCCACCAAAGGCCATCTCTTTGACCTTATTACTAATCAATATTTCCACGGAGTAAAAAGAATTAACAATCTTTGGATACCTATCTACGCAACTATAAGAACTTGTAAAAAATGCGGAGAACAATTTGTAGGCCTTTTGAAATGTCCTAGATGCGGTTCGGAAACCTACTCAGATGCATGGGAAAGGATAAAGACGATTCAAGAAATAGCAAAAGAGGTTGATCTTGTGTTAATTGGGACCGATGCTGATGCTGAAGGAGAAAAAATAGGATGGGATATTGCCTGCGCTATCGCTCCATTCTCTAGAGAAATAAAAAGGGTAGAATTTCATGAGATAACCGAGCGGGCCATACTTTCAGCACTGAGAAATCCGAGGGATATAAATTTAAAATTAGTTGAAGCCCAAATTGTTAGAAGAATAGAAGATAGGTGGATAGGATTTGAATTAAGCGAAGAGGTGCAAAGGGAAAAAGTAGGATACTCCGCGGGAAGGGTCCAAACCCCCGTTTTAAAATGGATTATTGAGAGATACAAAGAAAGGAAAAATAATATGCGGTTTTATCTTGATATAGAAATACCTATTGGATTAAAGATAGAATTTGAGCTTCCATCTAAGATAAAAGATAAGGAAGATGCGGAGTCTTTTGCTGACCAAATAGAGGAAATAGAAGTCGAAAAAATAAAGGAATGGGAAGAAATCTTGAACCCTCTTCCACCATTCGAAACAAATACATTAATTAGTGAGGCATCAAGAAGTTTAGGATGGGATTCAAAAACCACAATGAGAATCGCTCAAGATTTGTTTGAACTTGGTTTTATAACTTACCATAGAACAGATTCCATACGAGTCGCTCCAGAAGGGATAGGAATCGCAAAATACTTTATCAAGGATAAGTTTGGAGAAACGTACTTTAAAGGGAGATCCTGGGGAACTGGAGGAGCACATGAATGCATACGGCCCACTCGTGGATTAGAACCTAAAGAAATTATCAGAATGATTGGAGAAGGTCTTCTTCCGAGATTAACAAAGAAACATATTCGATTATATTCTCTAATCTTTTGGAGATTTATAGCTTCCCAAATGATTCCTTGTAAGGTGTTGTACGGAGAATTTAAAATTAGGGCAGGTCCTCTTCAAAAAATAGTAAGGTTTCCTATTAAAATCTTAGATGAAGGGTGGCTTAGGGCCACTCCAGTAATAAGTCCAGTACCGGTTGTGGAAGGGAAAGTTACTATCTTAAGAAAACGGATTAGGAAGGATTCCCCCATTTCTCTTTATACAGATGGGACATTAGTACAAGAAATGAAGAAAAGAGGGATAGGAAGACCTTCCACCTACGCTACTATTCTCTCCAAGCTTAAACAAAGGTACTATGTTATTGACAAACACTACCTTATTCCAACCTCCACCGGGGAGAAACTTGTCAAGTATCTTTATGAAAAATATCCAAAGCTTGTTGATGAAAAAAGGACAAGAGAGCTTGAGGAAAAGATGAGAAAAATTGAAGAAGGTAAAATCAATTATCAGGACGTTTTGAATGAACTTTATGAAGAACTAAGAAGCCTCGGTCTTTTCTCTCAATTTAGAGAGAGCTCTTCTTAAAACCCTTCTTACCTTTCCCCTGCTCTTTAAAGATCCAAAAAGCCTAAGAGCAGTCTTCCTTATGCTTCCTGTTTTAGCTAATTCTAAAAGAATTCTTTTTTCTTCTGGGGACAATCCCCCCAACTTCAGTGCTTCGCTAGCTATTTCGTTTATTTTTCTATTTCCATACCAATATTCGTAAAACTCTTTGTTAATCCACTTTTCAATCTCAAATTTTATTACCAAGACTTTATCCTCCTCAGAAAACTTTCTTTTATAAAATTTTCTTAAAAGTTCCAGTAATTCATTCTTGGATTTTATACCATCTTTTTCCAATTCTTGTTTTGTGATTTCCTTTATCTTTTTAACACAGACGTCTTTTATTCTGGCTATTCCTATTATTTTTCTTCCACAATCTATTCTTACTTTCTCACCAACTTTGAATTTTTCCTTTGGAGGTCTTATAGTAAGTTCTTTTTTTCTATTTAATATGCTGTCCAAAAACTTTCTTTTTATTCTAAGAACTTTCATATCTACAAGGTTAAATAG
>Ga0190367_1000770_pt1 | contig 20933 bp, 1 predicted proteins | sample 4872181011_MG_FD_171838 | JGI IMG/M metagenome (GOLD analysis project Ga0190367, IMG submission 171838) | Hydrothermal vent microbial mat bacterial communities from Southern Trench, Guaymas Basin, Mexico - 4872-18-10-11_MG | ecosystem: Environmental > Aquatic > Marine > Hydrothermal vents >...
GAAATTTGCATAGCAAGCGTTGGGCCTTTAAGAAACGGCTGTATAGTAAATTCGCCCAATCTTTTTCCAAAAAAGAAAATTAGGATAAAGCATTATCTTAAAAAATTTAGCTTTAAGATCAAATTAGTAAACGATTGCAACGCTGGAGTTCTTGCAGAAAAATTTTATGGAAAAGGTAAAAACTACGAAAATTTGGTCTTTATAAGTTTTGGAAGCGGGATAGGCTGCGGGGCTATTATTAACAACAAGCTGATTTTAGGAAAAGATGGAAATGCGTGTGAAGCGGGGCATATGGTAATAGATAAAGATTTTACTTTAAGATGCCATTGTGGCGGTTACGGGCATTGGGAAGCTTATTGTGGAGGGGATTCTTTGCCAAGATTCTTTAAAATCTGGTCAAAAAAGAAGAAAAAATTTGAAGCTAAAGAAATATTTGATTCAGCCAAAAATGGAAGAAAACCATTCATCGATTTTATCAAAATTATAGGGAAATTTAATGCAATAGGAATAGCCAATTTAGTAAATTTATTTGACCCAGAAATTTTGATAATAGGAGGGAGTTTGGCTTTAAAAAATAAATGGTTCTTTAAAAAATTCGTTTTTCCAGAAATTAAGAAATATTCCATCAATAGGTTACCAATAATTTCTTTTACAAAACTAGGAGAATGGATTTGCTTAAAAGGTGCTTTAGCTTACAGCTTTAAGTTTTAGAAAGAGAGCTTATAGCTCTTTTATAAAGTTCTTCGCTTATCAAACCCCTTTTAAGCAACTCATCGAGTTTCTTTTTTAGAGGCGATTCTGTTTTTATTTCTTTCTTTATCTTTTTTATAGGCGTTTTTTCCTCTAATTCTTTTAGCTTCCTTAAATTGGCTTCTTTAATTTTTAAGTATTCCTCCTCAGGAATTCTTCCTTCCTTAAATTCCTCTTCAACTGACCTTAATAGTTCATATATCGATTCCTTTTCCTCAGAAACTTCTTTCCTTATAGATTTTTCTAGTTCAGCAACTTGAGATTCCAAAGTCCCTATAGTATCTCTCAAAGCTCCAAATTCTTTCATAGTAACGAATTCACTAGCCCTCATTATCAAGTCGTCAACATTCTTCCTTAAATCTAGCAAATCGCTTTGAAACATATCTATTTTACTTTTTATTATATCAAACTCGTCTAGTCTCCTTTTGAATTCCATATAAATTCTCTCAACCTTCTCAGAGAGTTTTTGAATTTTTCTACTTCTTTCCTCTATTTCTCTAAGCTTTTCCCCTAATACTTTATTCATTTGAAGCAAGTTCTCGATATTTCCAAAAACTTTTATTATATTACGAAGCTCTTTAGAAATTTTTAAGGCATCGCTTGCCATGAAACTTGCTTTCTCTATTTTCATTTCGAGAGAAGATATTTGAGTTTTTAATCTTTCTATTTGCTTCATAAACCTTGTAGGTTCAACTTCTTTTACTATATCCAAAATCCTTTCTATATCACTTTCAAATTTTCTTATCAAAGTCTCCCTTTGAAAAACTATGGATCTCAATTCACCAATACTTTCTGCCAATCTATGTATCCTTTCATCTGTTGCTTTTTTTGCCTCTCTAAAAGCTTCGAGCAATGTTTTTATCTTCTCCAATTCTAACAAGAATTTTTCGTCAAAGACTTTTGCAGCCATAGGATAAATCGGTTGAACTGGCTGAGGCTTGGGTAAAGCCTTTTCCTCTTTTGTTTCTTTTACTTCCTCTTTTTTCTTTGGTTTAAAAAGATTCATTAGCTTATCCATTTTTTGCTTAATGCTTTCTAACTTAGAGATATTTTTTTCCCTTACTTCTTTATAGGTGGCTTCGGAAATTATGCCTTTTTTATAAGTTTCTTCCAAAGAAGCTATCAACTCCTCAATCTCTCTCTTTTCTTGCTCAAGTCTTTTGAGCACATCAACAGGTTTTTTCTTTCTTCCCACATTATATTATTCTCGCTGGGTAAGATTAAGGCTAGATTCCTCCATATCTCCTTAAACTTGCCATTAAAGATTCAAGATAGGTTTCCACCATCTTAAACATTCCTTGCTTCAACTTATCTCTAGCCAATTTTGCCTCTACCTCTATATCATGAACGTCAATTCCAGCTGCTTTCAATTCTTCTATCCTTGCTTCTATTTTACTTAACTCTTCATCTAGTTTCTTATACTGCTTTAGTTCTTTATCGGTAAGAGCAAATGTTGAATGCAGGAGCGGTCTAAACGTTACGAACCATGGTTTACCATCATTATATTCTGAATTCTGAACCATTCCTGTTCCAACTACTAGCTTAACAACTTTGGAAGCATATTCTCTCCCATACTTCATTTTCACCCTGTTTATATCACCTTCGTACCTAGTTCTTAGCTGAATTTCTGTAGCTATGTTAGCCCTTATAGCTCCTTTGAAATCAAGCAATACTTGCGATATCAAGAACAAACCAATTCCCCACTTTCTGAATTCTCTTGCACCCCTTTCTAAAGCTATATAGCCTCCTTTACCCCCATATTTTGGTAAGGTTCTATGAACTTCGTCGTAAACTAGCAAAAGTTTAAGTTCTTTTGATTCAGGCGGTCTCATAGCAAATACAGCGTCTATGCTTCTTCTAATGAATCTGTCTAATTCTGCTGGTTTGAGCTTGTTCATTACAAAAACTGTAATTTCTCCTGGAACCATATACTTCTTTAAATCGATTGGCATATCTGGGTCTTCTACAACTATTATATTCGTCTTAAATCCTCTAGCATCTTCTGGTTTCAAACCAAACTTTGGATACAATTCTAGCATGTGAGGATCTTTAGATGGCCTTATAAATCCTGTCCATTGGGCTGTTGGATCAAATACTATTACAGGAATTCCTCTCTTTAACAATTCTTCTGCAACAACCATTGCACTTACAGTTTTTCCAGAGCCTGTGCCTCCGGCTGCTAGAGTATGCATTATCAATTGTCTTGTATCGAAATAAGCTTTTACGTCTGTTTCAGCAATTTTACCAACTTCTATTGCGTATTTGCCTGGTCTTGGTAGTTTCTTAAAATCGATCGGCAAAATGTATTTCTTCTTTTTAACCCTTCTTAACTGCAACAATCCATACAAGCGTATTCCTCCATAGGCTGCTGGAATTCCTAGCATTCCGATTAGATAAGTCCATGGACTTAGCAGAATACTTCTAAGTATCTTTAATGCAACCGGTATTTCTAAAACTTCGAAGGTATCGGCTGCTATCGCTTTTTTCTTCCCATACCAATAAGTTGCAGTAACCTCAAGAACGTATTTCTCATTAGGCTTTATAGTAGCTGGCAATTGGACTTTCCTTATGAATGACTTTATTTGCTCTATAGCTATGGTTTCTGTGCTTCTCCAGTATATCTCTTCAGTTTTTAGGTTCTTGATCGTATAATTGAGAACTATATCCTCTATGGTAGGTGTAGGTCCTAAGTTTATGACAGTAACTCTGAACTTTAGAGTTTCGTTCGGCTCTATTTGTTTAGTTAAAACTTCGACTTTAACATCTAGCAGCGGTTCTGGTGGAACTTCTATTTTCAAAGTTACAGGTATCCTATGAACCTTCTCTCCAATCTTTACAACTAAATCTCCTGTATAAATGCCTGGAGTAGCTTCAGCTGGGGCGAATAGTTTAATTTTGATTACTTCTGTAGAAGTTGGTGGTATATCTATTTCTGTCTTCTCTAAATCAACAAACTCCCATACAGGACCTTCAACGCTTATAGATGCGTGGAGAGGCGTATCTAGGTTATTTGTTAGTTCTACCGAATGGATTTCATGCTCATTCGGTTTTAAAGTTACAAAGACTAAAGTAGTTTTGATTACAAACGGTACTCTAGCAGGTACACCTGGCACTGCTGGGGCAACGACAGCTGGTGGCGGCGCCGGCGGTGCTGGTCTTGGGGGTCTTGGGATTGGAACTCCTGGAGGTGCTGGTGGACAATCTTCTGGACAAACAGCCGAAGATTCTCCATACTGCATTTCACATATCTTATTCCCGCAGATATACTGAGCTAATGCAAAAGCTCCTCTTAACGAGACATTTGCACTTACCTTATAGTCTAATTTATTAACAACACTCGGTAGTCTTGTCCAAGTACCATTACATTCTGTGTAAGGAATCCAATTGTTACATTGGTATATACCAAGGTTATCTATGCTTATATCGCTTCTATCTTTCCATGCCGAATAATCAAAACTTAAGATCGCAGATGAATAATTGAGAATCGAATCTATTCTTAGAGCTTTCAAAATAGGTCCTCTACCAACTTTCGAAATCGGAATTATACCAAAAATTATTGGATTATAAAGGTCTGTCTTTATATCAACATGATAAAGCTTGATAGTTTCGTTAAGCAAATAAACCCTCATATCGTACGGCTTAGCATCTATGGTAATGTTATAATAACCATCTCTGCTTAGATCAGAAGTTACTGAATATAGTAACTCGTCACTTCCAACAGAGTAAAATTCAAATGTAACTAGTAATGGTGGTTTTGGTTCAAATTGTTCCTCGTCTCTTGCGTAACCTGAGAAGTAGACTAATGGGAATATACCGAAAGTAGCTGAAGTTTGGTTACAATTATCGCTTTTATCGCATGCATAAACTGTTAAAGTGTGGAAACCTAGTTGGGAAGTATTTGAGAATACAAGCTCATACATATAAGTATCTCTATAAACTCCTATGAGATTTAAGCTAAAGGTTTGAGTTGAATTGTCTGGATACTTTATTCTTGCCATTGCATAGCCGACTCCTCCAGCATCTGTTATGTTTATAGGTATTTTAACAGTTGTATTAACCCTGACTTTTCCTGGCACAAATATCTCAATTATTGGCGGGGTAGTATCATAGTATATTATAGCTTTCCTTTCTACGTCAGCTTTCTGGATGTTCTTATTTGTATAATTAGCTTGAACGTAAAGATCGTAACCTCTTTGATCGGCTAGGGAAGGAGCAATGAACCCTATTAACCAAAGCTTTGCTGTTTCTGAATAATCTGCCGTAAATGAAGTTATCCTATAAGAATAACTCCAGTTCCTTAGCTCTATTGTAAAGCTTACGTTTGCAGGATTGTCCAAATAGATTCCATCGTAAGTTACATTTACTTTAGCTTGCAATTGCATTCCTCCACTTACGTTAACTATTGGGTTTTCTTCAGTAGGTTCTATTATGTCGACGAATAATGGATGAACTATTAACTCAAGATAAGTAATTCTTTCCTGATATCCGCTCTCTTCTGTATAATTCTTCGTCTTTAGATAACCGGTATAAACTTTTTGCTCATAAACTATTGGAGCTGTGAAGTTTAAGGTAACTATCTTTGTTTCTCCAATTCCGAGATCGATCTTATCTGGGACGTTCTTTAGTAAGTAAGATATGTTACCTATAACTTCAACATCCAACAGAGTTCTAACGTTTCCTTCGTTTTTAATCTTTATTTTACCAAGTATACCGCTTTCTCCTTGAACAGTTTCTTTTCTTATCTCTGAAGGTTCTTGAGACCAAGTTAGATTTATTGGTATTTTTACTTTAATTATTGAAGTATCGTTAGACCAAACGGTTTCTGCTAAGATAAATGCCTCATAAACTCCAGTTTCTAAGTAAAGCGGTGAAGTAATCGAGACGTTTATCCTTCTGCTTTCTCCTAAGTCTAGAGTTTGTATATAATCTGGCTCGATTTTAACAGTAAAGTTCTCGCAAACTATTCCGCTTAGACATTTTATGAATATGTCTTTAACCATGTCATTACCAACAGCCTTTACAGTCAAGTTAACGATTTTTGTAGAACCTGCAGGAATTATTACATAAGTTTCATTTTCAACAATATCTATGAGTTTCAATGGCTTTACATAGACATGGTAAATAAAAACTCTTGAGGATAAGTTGCCATTCAAATTCTCCCAGCTTAGGTTAAACTTTACTTCGTAATATCCTGCTCTAGTACCGTTTGGTATTGCAATTTTAACCGAATCGTTTATGCTTTCGTTTCCTAAGATAGTTCCATAAGTCTTAGAGCTAAAGCTTGAAGTCCAACCAGCTGGTAATTCTAGGTCTAGCTTAACATCCAAAGCTCTTGCTATGTCCAAGTTTTCTATCGTGAAGTTGAAAATAACTGAATCGTTTGTATAAAGAGTAACGTTGGAAGCTGTAACGTTTTGTGTAATAAGTCGCAAGCTTGTATTACCAACTGCATAAACTTCCTTGACTACACAAGAAGTTAGATTTGCTGTATCGTTTGCACAAATTCTTAATAGATGCTTTCCTTCTTTTTCGGAACTAAAGCTTGCGTTAAAGAAATCTCCATACCTATTCATTAAGATAAGGGTTGAGGTATTGTCTGGATAGGTTACGTTAATCCAAGCTAAGGAAACATCAAAGTTATCAAAAATGTAAGAACTTATTATCACTCTTCCATATACCATCTCGAACCTTCTTGGTTTAACAGTTAAGTTAACAAAGGTTGGTGGAACGTCCGTTACATTTAAGGTAATTGGAATTTGAGTTTCATAAGGAGTTGCAAAGTCGCCACTTTCAGTTTCAACAGTTCTTATCAAAATATAGCCAGTATATAACCTTTGTTCCGCATCCGCAGGAATTCTATAACTAACGTTAATGCTTCTAGTGATTTGCTTTTCTATATCCAAGGCAGAAGGTTCTATAGTTATGAATTCTGAGATATCTCCAACTTTAAATAAATCTGAAGACAGTTTGATGTTTCCAATGTTAGTAAGATTTATCAAACCAATGGTACCTTCTGTGTTAAGAGGTGTTAAAACTATCCCAAAATCTTTTGGGGACCAATCCCATCTATTATCTTTTGGGACCGTAACGTTGATTATTGCAGAATCAGAACCAGCGTTTGCTGAGTTTGCAAACACATGGGTCCAATAGAATCCTGGATCTTGGCCTGCTGGAACAGAAATTGTTACTGTAACGTTAACTTTCAAACCTGCTGGCATATCTCCAATAATTTCTGGTTCAAACGATATAGTACAATGCGGGCAAGCTTGTTTAAATTGACTATTTATATCGAAGCTCATGTTGACGTTTTCTAGCAAGTCGTTTCCAGCTGAGTAAACAGTTAGGTTAACTATTTCTTTTGTAGTTCCATGCTCAACTACACTTTCGATATAATCTTCAACTATTTCTATTACAGGATTAGAAGAAACCTTTACTATAGTTACGTAGGTTGTATAATTTAGAGATAAATCTGGGTTTCTCCAAGTAACGTTTGAAATTAAACTTATTATCGATTTAGCTGGGGTCTTTGGTTTAACGAAAACTTCAACAGGCAATAAGCAAGATTTGTTCGCATAAATAGTTTTGCATTGCTTGAAAGATTGGTTAAATTCTACATAACCTGCCGCTGGAGATTCTATGACGCTTAAATTAACGTTATAAGCTGTTGCTGGACCTAAGTTTGTGTAATTTATTAACATTTCAAAAGTAAATCCTTCTTCTTGAGTTATACCTACTGCAAGCATGTAGTTTGGCTTGTTTATAAGGTATGCATAAGTTTTACCCCAAACTTGTAAGGTTCCAGCAAAAGTACAATTTTCATTCGATTCTGGCGGATAATCTTCTGCACAAACGTAAACTTCATAAGTTCCTCCTATTGGTGGTATGAAAGTTGTTGAGTAATAGTCTAGTGAAATGTTGCTCATCGTTTTGTTATAAACTGTTCCGTTTGGAAATACAAACGATGCCCAAACTTTGTAAACTCCATAATCATCAGTAACTCTTGCCGTAACGTTCGTCGAGTTCAAATTAGCTTCTAACTTTTCAGTTGGTTTTAGAGTTATATCAGTTATTATTGGAGGTCTTATATCTTTAAAATGAATTGTTGCAGTGTCATTAGAAATCCTTGCAACATATTGCAGAGTTGCATTATCCCAAATTTCGCATAAGAAGTAAACAGTTCCCTTTTCGGTTGGTGTGTACGTAGCGTTTGCATAACCAGAGGAGTTTGTTAAGAAAGTACCTAACAATATCCATTGACCTTCTGTTTTTGCATAAGAAATGTTTACAGGATAATTGGCTACGCCCTCTCCAGAAACCACATCTTTTACCATACAAGTTGGATAGATTGTATCTGGATATGGTTGGATTGAATTATCTTGTGGTGAAACCCAAACTACGTCAGCCTCTCCAGAGACTAGAACCCAAACTTCGTCTTGTCCGCTGTCGTAATGCGGAATATTTATTATTGCAGTAAACTTCCTCCAACCAGTCGGTTCTTCTTTTAATGAATAGGAAGATTCATATTCATAAGGCTCTCCAGTTGGATAAGCTATTGCAATCTTCTCTCCATCCATGTTGTACCATTCGACATAAGAAGATGGATATTCAACTGGAATATCTTCTCCGTTTTCACTTGTAACCAAAGTAGTTAGGGTTATAGATTCTGTCTTTGCATATTGAGAAGCGTTTAGAGGAGATGTTATGTTTAGGAACAATATACCTTTGACTTCTATAGAAGTTACGTTAGTCTCTGAATTTTCTATTCCAGGTTGATTCGGAGTTGCATTTATGTATATCTTGTAAACATCTGGCTTAAGCTTATCTGGTACATTATAGATTATAGAACAGAAACCATCAGCTGAAGTATTGCATTCTCCAATTTGAGCTGTATCGTTGTAAAATCTTACGGTTGCATTAGCAGCGTCTCCAATCTTTGCATCGTTAACATGAACTGTTAAAGTTGCATTATAAGGCGAATAAGAATCGTTCCTGTATATCCAACTTCTCGACCAGCTTATATAATCTATTATCAAAGGTCTCCTTATCCTTACTAGAGAAATTCTTTGATAAGTTGATGCATTATAATACTTTTCTTCATCATCTCCTATTACGCATTTTATTTCATACCATCCATAAACTTTATCGCTAGTAAACCAAGTTACAGTTGCATAGCCTTGCTCATCAGTTAATTGTTCACCTCCTGGTATTAGAGTATCATTTTCATAGAAGTAAACTGTATAGTTAGCTATTGGCTCAGAGGTATTTCCATCCATAACTCTACATCTTAACTGCACAGAAGTTCCAGCAATTACAGAAGTTCCATTCTCTGGATAGATTTCAGTTATATCAGCCCACCCATAAACAAAGACAGTAGTTTGGTTCTCATTTGCGTCGTAGTAGGTTCTCGTAGCATTAACTTTAATAACTTCTGAGCCTCTTGGATAAGTAGCTGGAACTTTCCAACTTGTATTATAACCACTTGCTATGTAGCTATCACCTGCATACCAATTAACATCAGCGTCTAAAATCGAATTTAGACATTCGTCATTAACTGAAGCATTTAGCTTTACAACTTTATCTCTGTTTATAATTTGGTTAAGCTTTGGAGAGGTTAAGTTAACATAAAGCTGACCTATAACTTTGAATTCTTCTACAGTTGAATTGACTGGCTGATAACATTTATCAGTAGTTCCTGCGAACCAATATTGTAAACCAACATCAGAGTTACAAGTTGGATCGTAATAAACTACTGCATATCCATCTTCTGTTAAGTTTGATATAGCTATGGTATAATTCGAATGGTCTTCTGTTATCCAGAAAGTTATGTTTGCATTATCTGGATAAACTCCTAGATCTGAATCATAAATTCTTACCTTAAACATAGCAAGATTTGAAGAAATTCTCCTAACTTCATCGCTGCTTTCTGCTAAAGTCGAAATCGTTACGTTATCGTAGTCTAAAACAAATTTCTTGATTTCTGTTTCATCGCTAAATCCATACTCATCTACTGCAGTAAACTTGTAGTAATTAACTCCCATGTCATCACATCGAAATCTTACTTTAAACTCTATCGGATAATCGCTATAAGGTGGTCTTAGATAAGTCGAAGCTACTAACTCCCAACTTTGGTTATCAAAACTCTTCCATAATGATACGTTGTTATAATTACCATCTACATCTGTCAGATAAACTTTGAACTTATACTCCTCGCCCCAGCCTCCTTGTTCTGGGGTAACACTTGGATCGCTCAAAGATGGTGCACTTGCTACGAAAAATGACTTTTTCTTTACGGTTGTGTTTGAAGCATAATAAGTTTTGCTTACGGAAGTTTTAACATCATACCAACCAAATGGCCTATCGGTTGAATCCCAAGTGCAGTTATAATAACCATTTCCTTGATCTGTAACTGGAGTACATGGATATTCTGTAGTATAATACTTCGCCCAAATTGAAACACTTGCTCCTGGAACGAATTCGCAATCGTCTTTCAGGCTAACGTTTATCGGAACTAAAGATCCTCTTAAGAAGGCTTGACCATCCGGATATACAACGTCTGGCAACAACAAACTCTTTATAGTTAACGTATACTCGCTTGAATTGACATCTTTATAGTACTTATCGTTTTCTATTGCTCCATACCATTTTTGAACTCCCACTGAATAACTACAATCTGGATCAAACTGATAGACGGCATGTCCAGTTAAATTGCTTAACAACCATCTTCCGCTATCGTAATTAACTCCATCAGTAGTCACATAGAAAGTAACGTTTTGATTATCGACATAAACATCTCTATCTAAATCATAAACTCTTAAGATGAGATAAACTATTCCAGTACCATTTCTCCATACCCAACTTCCATCTCCTTCTACCAACTCTAATCTTGCATCATCTTTTTCTATCGTGAAATTGTGAGTTGGTGTAGATGCTGTATAAGCCCAAATTGAAGAATCTTCTGCCTCAAACCAATACTCCCAGACTCCCTGCTTAGTCTGGAAGGTTATTGGATCGTAGTAAGTTAAGGTAACGGTCTTGTTTGTTGGACTTATTACTAAAGTCGAATTTGCTTGAATCGGAGTTTCTCCAATTCTTCTTATCTTTAGGTAAACCGTGACGTTATCCAAATCTTCATCGGTAACGTTAACCTTAAATGTCCAGGTTTCTCCCCAACCACCTATATTGCCACCTTGTTCTGAATAAACTAGTTCTCCCCACAGAACTGGTTTAGTTTTAACAAAGAATTCGTAACCCAATTCTGGCTCATAAGCATAGTAAACACCATCTTCATAATATTCTTTCGAAGCTCTTGCTGTAACGTTATAGCTTCTTGCTTTAAGCTCGCTTGTATTTCTTGAACATCTATATTCACCATATCCGACCTCCCACCAATAATAGCAATAAGCTTTCCATCCAGTTTCGTGGATAAAAGTAACGTTTATGGTTGCGTTTTCTATTAGGTTATTGTTATCGTCTGTAACTTTTATCACAAAACTTACGTTCTCAACAGGCTTAAGATACGCATTAAGCTCTGGGACTGGTTCTAGAAGCGATACATTAACATCCAAAGATCCTATTATAGTCAAGGTATAGTTTTCATTAGTTGAGTTATCATAGTAGCAAGAATCTTGATAGCTACCTCCTGTCCATACTTGAGGACCAACTTCATGATAGCTTGGATCGAAGTAAACGTTTAGATAACCTGAAGAGTTTGTGTAGTTTATAGTTCCTTCGTCCCAATTTACACCATCATAAGTAACCCAAACTATTCCTTTTGTGTTAACAGCTGGTGCATTTCTTACAGGATCGTAGAATTTAAGAACTAGCAAGGTTGTATTCGTTCCTTTTCTATATACATAACTTCCATTTCCATAAACATAGGTTACTATTATTGTGTCTTTAGTTATGTTTGGACCGTATTGCATGCTTGTATTAAACTTGTTAGTTCCATCGTCTATTTCAAACATGTAATAATTATCTGTGCCAATGGCTGAGCAATCGAACCTAGCTGTTAATTCACAAGTTCCTCTTCCCCAATATATTATAGTTGAATTCTTAACTTGCCATGTAGTTCCTCCATCGAGCGAAACCAACAATTTACAGGTTACGTTATCCATTTGTAAGTCATAAATATCTGCCTTGTAGGTGAAAATTTCACCCCACATTCCTGGATTTGGTGTTACTGAGAAGTTTTCAACAGTTGGTGGAGTATTGTTCAAGTATACCCAATCTGCGAATAGAGTTGAATTGCCGAAGTAATAATCCTTGCTTGCATTAACCCTTATCCCATAATATCCTCCTTTGTGAAAACTCGTATTCCAACTTGCATTATACAAGCCTTGACCTATGTCTGAAGCGTTTTCAGTTATTATCCTATAATTACCTTCTGGGTCTCTTTCTTCAAAACTAACGCTTGCCCCTTCTATCTTTTCATAACATTCGGTAGAAACGTTAGCTCTCACTTCAACAATTTCTCCAACTGGTATTACAGAATCTTTTTCTGGCTTTATCAAATCCAACTTTAATTGACCATAAATAGTTAAACTTTGGTTTGGAGATTCAACTATTTCATAGCATGAATCATTTAAGACGATCTTCCACCATCTCATTCCTGCTTTAAACCTACAATCTGGATCGAAATAATAATTAAAGTATCCACTTTCGTTTGTCTGCAACCAAACGTTATAATCAAAAGTATCATTAGTTGTTATCCATAAAGTTCCATTAACTCCTGCAAAATCTATAGTCCCTCTCCACATATCGCTGAATCTTGCATAGAAATGAGCTGTATCGCTGAATTCTCTCGCCAAGCTTGAGGTATTGCTCCCTACCTCTTCTAAGATTGCATCGTCTTCATCTATAGTAAAGGTTTGGGTTAATTCATCTTCGTAACCAAAGTTATCGATTGCTTTGAACCTAAAGCTCCTTACACCAACATCGCTATAAGTTCTGTTGCATGTAAACGTTATATCGCTAAACTCTACTGGGCCTTGTGGATCGTAGACGCTACAATTAACTCCTCTCACACAAATCTTTGAACCAAAATACGTTTCGCCGCTAGTTAGGTTTATCCAGAAACTAACGTTAACAACACTTCCCAGCTCTCCTGTATAGTCTTTATCGTCAACATCTATTCTGAAAGTCCAAATGTCTCCCCAATCATAAGTTCCAAAAACTGTTGTAATGTATGGAGATGGTAAGCTTAGCTCTGGTTTTGAGGCTATGTAGAATGCGTTTATTTCAGTTAAGGTTGGCGAGCTATTGTAGTATGCTTTGGTTGCGTTAGTACTTATGTTCCAATATCCATATTCCCAGCTTGGATCGTTGTCTATCTGAGTTGCTGTGAATGTACATGAATAAGTTCCGTTATTGTAATCTATAATGCTTGAACATTCTTTAACTGTAGTTCCTCTTTCTGCATAAATCTTAACGTTTGCTCCAGAAACCCCTCCGCATTCGTCGCTAACGTTAACTATTATCGGAATGTCTTCAACTAATTCTGGATAGTTCTTCAGGGACCTCTTTCCATTCAGTGGATGAACAACTTTGTAAGAGAGAGGAATTGTTATTATGTTAATCGAATAGATGCTGCTGTTAGCTGCTTTGTAATATGGGTTTTCAGCAGTAATTCCGGCTTTCCACTTCTGAGGACCTACCTCAAAGCTACAATCTGGATCAAAACCTGCTCCTGTCGTATTTATATAACCTCCAGGCAAGATTCCTGCTGGAGATTGAGCAATTACAACGTAATTATCATCATCTGTAGTAACCCAGATTCTTGCTGTCGGTGGAGAAGTTGGAGTTTGATATGCCCATGCACCTTTATCCTTATCCCAAACCCTTACTGACAACCTTTGAGCCCCTTCAGTTCTATTAACAGAAGTTCCATTACCTTCTACATGGAAGAATGTTACGTCATCTTTCTGAGGAGTGAAGTAACCAAATCCTATTTCGTGTTTGTTCTGTGGGAAGTCTGGAGTTGTGTTTCCAAATATATCTTTAACTTCTGTAACGTTGAACTTGAACTTTCTTGGTTTCAAAGCTTCAGTTGGACCGAAAGCTGGGGATGCCTTTATCTTGACAGTTACATTTATTCCACTTACGCTTGTATTCTGACCTTTAAGTACCCAATCTTCTGGAGAAGTTGTTGTATTAACCCAGAGAATTACTCTAAGTGTATCCCCATCTTCATCAGTTGCGTTAACGAAGAAATACCAAGTTTCTCCCCAACCATAATCTCCCTTGTTACCAAGATAATCATAGGTAACATAATTAAAGAGAGAATTCAAAATAGGCTTAGTTTCAACCCAAAAACCTTTCTTCCAAATCCAGAATGCTTCATAGCTATAATTGCTGTTGTAATATTGCTTGCTAACATTAACCTTAACATCCCAACCTTGTGCTTTGAATCCTGTAGTATTAAGTTGGCAAGTGTAATTACCGTCTCCAAGGTTTTGAATATCAGTACAATATTTAACTTCGCTACCTTTAATAGCACTAAAGTTTAGCAAAACATCGTTCATAGCAACTCCACAATCGTTTATCACTTTAGCTCTAAACGGAACTAGTTGACCATCTGGATAATTGCTTCTCAAGTACTTTGCTCCTTTTGGTGATAAAATAGTTGGGATGAGATCTCCATAGATGGTCGTTGTAAACTCGTCTGTTTGCACATTTTCGTAACAAGAATCTGTAACTCTTGCATACCATTTCTGAATTCCAACCGAATAATCGCAAGTTGGATTAAAGTAATAATATGCATAACCTGTTTCGGTGTAGTTTATTAAATCTAGCTGGTAGTTTTTATTATCATGCGTTACATAGAATGAGACTTCGACGTTATTTGTAACGCTATTATTTTCCAAATCAAAAACTTTTACGGAAAGTTCTATAATTTGGTTGATTCCACTACTTCTATTAACTACAGAATTGTTTCCGTTTACTAAGCTTATCTCAACTTTTGGAACTGTCAAGTTTGGTCCTATTGATTTGCTAGTATTGAAATAGTTTGCTTGTTCTGCATCTTTAATTTGCCATTTGTATGCAATTACTTTTCCTATGTCGCTGCATTCAAATTTATGATACAATACACTACAAGTTCCTTTTGTAGGTATACCAGAAGTTCCTTCTATTGTATCGCTTCCAACTAACTGCCAAGTTCCGGTTTTGTTTATGAACAATTCACAAGTTACTGTATCACCCTCTTGGTCATAAACATCTATAGTATAATTGAACAATCTTGTCCACCCAACTTGAGTAAGTTCATCTATAGTTTCCCACTCATCGCTAGAATAGTTAAATATCCAAATCGTTGCATTTTCAGCTTTAGTTTTAATATTCTCTAACCAGAACCAGTTTTCATACAAAGTTGAGTTATCGTTATAATATTGCTTACTCGAGTTTAATCTTATACTCCAATATCCTTCTCTTTTTGCAGTAGTGTCGAAGGTGCAGTTATACCAACCCTTGTATGAATTGCTAATTGGCTCACAGTTAAACCAGTTTCCATAAGGATCTTTAAGTTCTATTGAGTAATAGCTTGCATTTATAACTGGATTCTCATCGTCTCTAAATTCTGAGCAATCGCTTAAAGTTGTGAAGTTTATCAAAACTTTTTGAGTTACGTTGAATAAACTTCCATATTCTGGCTTTATCAAAACATTCTTTAATTGACCTCTTATTTCAAACTCTGGATAGAAAGACAGCAAAGCTGGTTTATAACATGCATCTTCTTCTATTCCAGCCTTCCATTTCTGAATTCCTACCGAATAGTTACAATCTGGGTCGAAATCAAAGTAAACATAACCATCTGAGCTTGGATTTACAACCCATCCAGAATCCCAGCTATTTGGATCGCTTGAGTTTGTGGTAAACCAAATCTTTGCAAGAGTTGAAGTATTTGTAACATAAACATCTCTATCTTCATCATAAATTCTGAAAACAAACCTTCCAGTTTGGTCGAATTCTCTGTTTATATAATCTGGGTCTGAAACAAATTCTATGCTAACGTCATCCTTCTCTATGGTCATTTGTTCATCGCTAGTTTCATTCTTATAACCCCAATAATCCGTTACGTTGAACTTGAACCTATGAATTCCTTGCTTCCCACATTCAAACGTCTTTGTAAAGCTTATGGTTGTCCATTCTGCGCAAGTTGCAGCTGTACAAAGAGCTGAATCTACGTATTCATATCCGTTACCAAAATCTATCCATAAACTAATGTTCATGTATTCGAAATCATAAACTGCTCTATCTATGTCACGAACATCAACGCTGAATGTCCAGGTTTCGCCCCAACCTCCTATATTCCCACTCTTATCAGTTCTTGGATTTGTTATTAGTGGATTGGTTACAAGAACAAAGCTATCAACTTTTCTCGCTAATTCGCTATCGGTATAGTATTGCTTAGATGCTTGCATGGTAAGGTTATACCATTGTAGCATAGCATCGCTTGCTGAAATCACTGTACAACTATAAGTTCCGTTGTTATAATCTGTAACTTCCGAAGGATCGCAATGACTCCAGCTTGAATAAGGTTCTGTATCAAAAGTTATTTGAGCTTGTTTGACTCCACCACAGTCGTCCCACACATATCCAACAAACGTTATGGGATCTACAGCTCTCCTATAAGTTCTATTATCTGGCAATAAGACTTTGGCTTGCAATGGATAAGTAACTGTTGTAACGTAGAAGAAGTCGTAAAACTGGGTTGAATTAGTTAGTTTATAAGCAGTTCCAGAACCTCCTGCTTCTACGTACCATCTTAACAAACCTATATCGTAAGTACATCTATCTAAGCTTGGGAAGGTCGTGTTTACGAACTTTCCTGCTTGAACAGAGCTAACGCTCGAATCCTGAACAAAGTTCAAACCGTCAGGAGCAGTCTCTACGTAGAATTTAGCATTTATCGGAACTCCTGCCCCAACTATTTCATTTCTGTCTACATCGTAAATCCTTACACTAAACGTAACGTTGCTTTTGCCTGGTGCAATGCTTCTGTTTACGATACTATTGTTTCCTGCTACTAAGGTTATGTTTATATCATCTTGGATTAAAGTAAATTGCGCTGCAGAAGTTTCGTTTACATCCCAGCTATCTACATGCGGATAATCCGTTACGTTAAACTTGACTTCCCAATCTCCTATATCAGTACTTGCAAAGTCTGATTTGGTAAATGTTACAGTAACGTTTACTCCTTTAACCGAATAATTAGCCGCCTCTAGAGTCCATTCTCCTCCAACTTTTCTCAACCACATCTTAACAGCTAACCTATCGAGATCTTCATCCGTAACTTTAACTTTGAATGTCCAGGTTTCGCCCCAACCTCCGTCATCACTTGGTATTACTTCAACATTTTCTAACCTTGGTCTAGTCTCTAGGAAGAAGCCTCTTTCTCCCAAGAAGAAGTCCTCTTGAGTTGAGTTGAAGTTGTAGTATTGCTTTGAAGATTCTACTTTAACATGATACCCTCTAGTTGGCCAAGTTGAGTGAGTAGAAGCGTTTATTGTGCAGTTATAATATCCTTCACCTTCCTCTATAGTTGGAGAACAGGTAAATATCGAGCCAGTTTCTGCGCTTATTGTCTTAAAGGTTACAGAAGCAGAAGTTAAGTTTAAGCCACATTCGTCTCTTATATAAGCTCTTAATGGTACGTCAATCTCCCCTCTTAAGTATTTCTCTCCGTTTGGTTGCAGGATATCTAGTATTTGATCGCCAACTATGTATACAGTAAAGTTAGTTGTGTTAATATCAACGTAGCAAGAATCTGTAACTCCTGCTTTCCAGTATTGTAGACCTACGTTGTAAGAGCAGTCTGGGTTGAAACTATAGGTTGCATAGCCATGAGAATCGGTTTGAACTAGCTTATCGAATTGATAGTTAACATTATCGTGAGTTACCCAGAATGAGACGTTAGTTCCTATAGTTATTGAATTATTCTCTACATCAAACACTTTAACTACAAGGTTTCTAATCGTATTAATTCCTGATGTTCTATTTACCCAACTATCATTTCCTTCTATTAACGAAACTTTTACAATACTTTCTCTTAATCTAAATTCTATTGGAGTTGTGTTGTAATAATTGCTTGGTTCTCCGTTCTTTATTTCCCATTTGAATGAATTTATTCCTATATCGCTGCATTCAAATTTATGATACAATACACTACAAGTTCCTTTTGTAGGTATACCAGGAGTTCCTTCTATTGTATCGCTTCCAACTAACTGCCAATCATTGGTTGAGTTTCTTTTTAAGTATAAGTTACAAGTAATAGTATCTCCTTCTTGGTCGTAGATGTCAATAGTGAAATTGAACAGCCTCGACCATCCAGTCGATTGGGCAAATTCTACCTTTTGCCATTCATTAGTTGAATAGTTCCATACATAAATGGAAGCGTTTTCTGCGGTTGTATTAAGGTTCTCCAACCAGAACCAGTCTTGATATAAAGTCGAGTTAAAGTCATAGAGTGGCCATAAAGTTGAGTTTAATCTTATTGACCAATATCCTTCTTTCTTGCCTGTAGAATCCCAAGTGCAATTGTACCAACCATTGTACTCGTTATTAACAATGGTGCAAGATTCATAAGCTCCAGTTGGGCTTCTTAGTTCAACGCTAACGCTTGCATTAGCAATTAAACCTTCGTTAGCACAATCTGAAGTTGTATTAAAGCGAATTGTTATTAAATCTGTAACATTAAAGATCGAATTCTTTGAAGGTAATAACAAATTATTCTTTAGCTGACCTGTTATGTTGAAGGTTGGGTAATAGCTTAAGTTCTTGTCAAAGTAGCATTTATCGTTGAAGGTACCTCCAACCCACTTATGCAACCCAACCTTATAATTACAATCTGGATCGAAGTTAAGGATTAAATAGCCGTTTGCATCTGTTTTTAGCAAATGACCTGAATCGAAAGTTGTATCATCTAAAGTAACCCAAATACTTCCGTTTACGTTGGCAGGAACATAGGCATCTTTATCTGTGTCATAAATTCTTAAAATGAGTTGGCCATACTGATTGCCTTCTCTCCAGATTCTTTCTGGTTGAGAAATAAATTCTACATAAACATCATCTTTTTCTATTAAATGGCTTACTGAAGTTTCGTTCGTATAATTCCAGTAGTCGCTTACGTTTATTTTGAAGTATCTCAAACCCTGGTGTTCGCAGGTGAATAAGTTTGGATGGCTAAACTCAAAAGTAACCCAATCACTGCAAGGAGTAGGACCGCTTGCTGAACAATAGGTTTGGTTAATTAGTTCATAACCTTGACCAAAATCTACCCATACATAAATGCTTAGGTTTTCATATGGAAACACACCCTGATCAACATCTTTAACCTTTACTCTAATCAAGTACTTTTCTCCCCATCCCCATGGATTTACAGTATCGCTTGGTACAACTTCCAAATCAGTAACTTGTGGATTCGTTACTACTATGAATGCCCATTCTTCTGTAACTTCATCACTCGAATTATAATAAAGCTTACTAGCTCTCATCGTCGTATTCCAATAACCTAGCGCCCAAGCTGAATCAACAAATTGAGAGCAAGAATAATTACCATTGTTTTCGTCATTCACTGGAGAGCAAGTTTTAACAGTCGATCCTTGCTTAGCTTTTAGTTCAACAGTTGCCCCAGTTACTGGACCACAATCGTCCCAAACTTTTCCTATTATAGTTAGCGTATCAATATCTCTTCTGAATGTTTTGTTGTTAGTGGGTTCGAGCAAATCTACTTGAAGCGGATAAGTTACCAAAGTTAAGTTCCATACTTCGCTTGTTGCATTTTTATAGCCGCTACTCTCATCAACCACGACCTTCCATCTTAATGGACCAATCTCATAACTGCATCTATCGCTACTTGGGAAGTTGTCAGTTACCGTTCCCCCTGCCCCGGTCGAAGTCAAAGTATAATCTGTTATGAAAGTCGAGTAATCATATGGAGATGGTGTAACAAGAAATCTTGTTGTAACAGAATAACCCGCAGCCAAAGCTTCTCCCTTATCAACATCGTAAAGTCTTACTTTCAAGGCGACTTTTTGCGTATCGGCAAGGCTTCTGTTTAGTACTACATTATTACCTTCAACCAACTGAATTTCTATATCGTCTTTCTCGACAGTAAAGTTCTTTATCTCGCTAGTATGGTTCCAGATATCATCTTCGCTAACGTTAAACTTGAATTCCCAATCACCTATATCATTTTCAGTTCCTTCTCCAATTCCAGTTCCTAATGGAGGTGGTTCTATGACGAAAGTCAACTCTTGGTCTATTCCGCTTGCTGTCTGTTCGCCTCTTAATATCCAATCTCCGCTTGGTAACTTCCTTACATACAACCTTACAGTTACTGTATCGTAATCTTCATCAGTAACGTTAACCTTAAATGTCCAGGTTTCTCCCCAACCACCTATATTGCCACCTTGTTCTGAATAAACTCTTGGATCTTCAAGATAAGGCTGAGTCTCTATCCAGAAAGCTTTGTACTTTGTTGTTTCGTTTGGATTATAGTAAGTCCTGTTAACAAAGCTTGTAACGTTATACCAGCGAGTTGGCATTAAAGTTGGATAACTTGTGTTGAAAGTACAATTATAATAACCTGTTTCTTCCTGCATTATTGGAGAACATTCGAATTCTTGCAAAGTATCTAATGAAATCGATTTAAAGCTTATTTGGTTGACTGTTAAGTTGTTCAAACACTCGTCATATACATGAACTCTTATTGTAACGTTATTGCTAATTCCATCGATTCCGACTCTCCTGTACTCCTCACCATCTGGGCTTAGTATATCGTTTCTCAACCATCCATAGATTGTTACGTAGTAATCTGTTGTGTTGATATCAATATAGCAAGAATCTGTAACTCCTGCTTTCCATTTTTGTAAGCCTACGCTATAAGAACAGTCTGGGTTAAAGTTATAAGTTGCATTTCCTTCAGAATCTGTTTGGACCAATGCATCAAATCGGTAATTTATGTTATCGTGAGTAACATAAAAGCTGACGTTTGCTCCGCTTACAGCAGAATTCTTCTCGATATCAAACACATTGACTACAAATTCTTGAGTACCAAAGTTCCTATCTACTCTTGTATCGTTTCCTTTAATCAGAGAAAGCTCTACAATGCTTTCTCTTAACTTAAAGCTTGTTGGAGTTGTATTGTAGTAGTTTGCCTGCTCGGCGTCTCTTATTTCCCATTTGAA
>Ga0190367_1000771_pt1 | contig 20923 bp, 18 predicted proteins | sample 4872181011_MG_FD_171838 | JGI IMG/M metagenome (GOLD analysis project Ga0190367, IMG submission 171838) | Hydrothermal vent microbial mat bacterial communities from Southern Trench, Guaymas Basin, Mexico - 4872-18-10-11_MG | ecosystem: Environmental > Aquatic > Marine > Hydrothermal vents >...
GGAGAGATAATAGAGGAGCTAAAACGGTTAGGGAGCTTGCATATACGTATGCTGTTAGTTTACCACATCGTTCAGACTTCAAGGGATGGATAAGAGTTAAGGGAAGAAATGAGTACAGGATGTCCTTAGCTTACATAAAAAGGATTGCTATAGAACTTGGACTTTATCCGGGAAAAAGGGTTACAGAAAAGCTTGAGAAGACATCTTCAGACTTCTACATAGGATTTTTGAGAGGTTTATTTGATGCAGATGGGACTGTAATCGGCAATCACGAAAAAGGAATTAGTGTAAGACTTGCTCAAAGCAATCTCGAATTACTAAAAGTCGTGCAAAGGATGCTTCTAAGGCTTGGAATATTCTCGAAGATATATCATAGAAGAAAAGCCCATAAAAAGCTACTTCCAGATGGAAAAGGAAAATACAAAGAATATTCAATAAAAGATCAGTATGAACTCGTAATTTCAAAAGACAACGTCCTCTTATTCTATGAAAGGATAGGATTTGGCGATGCTGAAAAGAGAGAAAAATTAGAGAGACTAATAAAGGGTTATAAGAGAAAGCTGAACAAGGAGTTTTTCATAGCAACAGTTGAAGATGTCACCTTTGATGGGGTTGAAGATGTTTACGATGTGTCTATTCCCGGAATCAACGCATTCGATGCAAATGGATTTGTTGTGCACAACTGCGGAGAGCAACCATTGCTTCCGTATGAATCCTGTAACCTTGGCTCAATAAACGTATCTAAGTTCGTTAAAAACGGAGATATAGATTGGGATAAGCTTAAAGAAGTTGTATGGATTGCTACGAGATTTTTAGATGATGTAATAGACGTTAACAGCTATCCCCTGCCAGAGATTGAAAAGATGACTAAGGCAAATAGAAAAATTGGCTTAGGAGTAATGGGATGGGCAGATCTCTTGTTTAAGCTTGGAATTCCGTACGATAGCGAGGAAGCCTTACAATTGGCTGAAAAACTTATGAAGTTTATTCAGGAGGAATCTCATAAAGCTTCTCAGGCTTTAGCTGAGGAGAGAGGAGTATTTCCGAATTGGAAGGGAAGTATATGGGAGAAGAAAGGCATAAAGATGAGAAATGCTACTACAACAACAATCGCACCAACTGGTACGATAAGTATAATAGCTGGTTGCAGCAGTGGAATTGAACCAGTTTTTGCATTAGCTTATAAGAGAACAAATATACTCGATGGAGAAGAGTTCTTTGAGATAAATCCAATATTTGAAGAAGTTTTAAAGAAGAGGGGATTGTACAGTGAGGAGTTGATAGTTAAAGTCGCTGAGGAGGGAAGTATACAAGGGATTAAAGAGATTCCAGAGGATATAAGGAGAGTATTCAAATGCGCTTTAGATATCGCTCCAGAATGGCATGTTAGAATGCAAGCTGCTTTTCAGAAGTATACAGACAACGCAGTTAGTAAGACTATAAATCTTCCAAATCACGCTACAAAGAAAGACGTCGAAAAGGCATTTCTATTAGCTTATGAGCTCGGTTGTAAAGGAATTACAGTTTACAGGGATGGTAGCAGAGAAGAACAGGTTTTGAGGATTAAAAAGACTGAAGAAGAAAAGAAGAAGGCAAAATTCAGAGTTCCAACTAAGTACATCGAGCCAAGGCCTCGTCCTAAAATTACGACTGGAAGAACTATTAAAACGAGAACTGGATGTGGTTCGTTGTTCGTTACGATAAACGAGGATGAGTACGGCATTGCAGAGGTCTTCGTTCAACTCGGTAAGAGTGGTGGCTGTGCAGCATCTCAAACCGAGGCAATAGGTAGATTAATATCGATCGCCTTGAGGAGTTTCATAAATCCAGAGGTTATCGTTGAACAGCTTAAAGGCATCAGATGTCCATCTATTGGATTTGACGACGGAGAAATCATAACCTCTTGTGCTGATGGTGTTGCCAAGGTTTTAGAGAAGTATCTCAAAGGAGAATTCGAAAAGGTTAAGGAAGTTAAAGGAATCAAGCCATTAACAGAATTTGCAGAAGAGAAGAAAGAGAAGAAAACGAAGATAATAGGAGGTGTTTGCCCAGAGTGTGGAAATGTTCTCGAATACGCTGAGGGATGTGCAACTTGCAAGTTCTGTGGATTTACGAGGTGTGGTTAAGATCTAAATACATTTAATTTTTTATTTTATTAAATTAATTTTTACTATTTATCTATATCATAAAAGATTAAATTAATGCTTAACTTATCATTATATATAAACGTGTTCTATCTTGACTTCACAGTCTTAAAACTTAGTGATTAAAAATAATCAAAGTGCTAATTCAAGTTAAGAATTCAATAAACGCTGAACACATAAGTTCCTCTACTCTCAAAAACTTTTTTAAAGCATTTTCCAATTACTTCTGGATTTGCCTTGAAAAGTACCCTCTCCTCATATCCGACAAATACAAACGAGACGTTATACTTTTTCACGATCTCCCTCATTACTTCACATGAATCTGTCGTATAAAATTTTCTGACATCACTTAGCCTCTTAGCGAGTTCTAATCCATTAGCTCTCCAGAAGACTTCATGATTCGCCCATGCCACAACGGTTGGATTTCCTGTAAATGCTGCAACTCTACCACCGTATCTATAAGACATATGCCCTCCCTCTAAAACGACTCCATCCACTTTCCTTAGCCATTTTATCGCATCGTAGTCCCCATATAAGTTCTTCATGTAATTCATTCCGTCTAACGTCATGGCATTACTGTTATACCTTATCGGAGTTGCAAAAATCGGATAAATCAAGCATAGAACTACTAAGATCACGTATAGTGGTCTACACCTACTGAATAAATCTTTCAACTTTACACATGCTGGGATTGTCAAAAAGAGCCATCCAATCAGATAGAACTTGAAAACTGTATTCATCCTCGATTCTATTCCAAAGAAATCTGGAATTAGAAACGATAGAACTCCAACTAGTATTGCGATTGAAAAGAAATCACTCTTAGTAATTCTATAAACTGAAATAACAGCTAATGGTATCAAAACAGTTAAAATCGGTGAGATAAGATATAATGGAATTGATAAGATATATAGTGCTAATAATTTCTTCTTGTTAAAATCTAATAAGTAATAGCTATATGCCAAAAAAATCGGAAATGCTGAATACGATAGAAACTGGATGAGATCTGTTCTATCGTAAACTAAGAAGGGTTTAGCTGAAGGTGTATTCATGGAGGAGTAGAGTATATACACGAATAGAACTGAAATAGATGTAAATATGAGTATATAACGACGATTCTTGGATATAATCGCGACTAGGGTTGTAAATATAAGCATTAACGGGAAATCCCACGAGTTCGTTGCGAAGATAGCAAATAACGTTGGTGCTATAAGGCAGGAATACTTCTTATCATTTAAAGCCCTGAAAAGACATATGAGGTAAAAGACTTTAATAGGTATCGCTACGACATGTGCATGTAGATCGGCGTGTATAAAGCTGAAATACGGGAATTCGTTAATTGTTTCCTTGATAACCCTTGTACAATTCCAGTAGTAGCTGAAATCTATTCTTAAACCGAACAAAACTCTCCTAATTAAATCGAAAACAGAATAGAGATTTCCAGAGAAAATTGAGTAAATCAATCCAAACGTTGCGAGTTTCTCACCTATGAACTCTTTTAAAAATCCAAAGATTAAGATGGTTGTATATGCCGGCAAAGCCGCGATAGCTATATTGTAACCGATCTCTTGCTCTGTAAACGACATAAGCGTTATGCTTGCTGCAATCACATGTCCGAAGTAGTAGTAGAAGTCTATTTTACCACCTGCAAAAAAGGGATCATTCGGTGGAAAACTCTTAGCCTTTAAAACAGCGGATAAAAACGCGACATCCATTAACTTCTCGCAATCAAAGATGTCTGGATTTAAAAACCTCAAAAGTGTAAAGAACGAGAAAACAACTAAGAACACGATCTCACTTCTATCGATTCTAAAATTCCTATGAGTTAAAGCTGAAATACTTAAAACAGCAATAAGACATGTGTAAAACGAAAATTTAAACGGCATAAAATACGATAAAGCAAAAGATGCAAGAGATAGAACAAGTAATGAGAAAAACCTCGCCTCATAATACCTCATAAACCTCATAAAGGGTATGGATATCAGTATTGAGAGAGTGTAAAAGCATACAACACTTAGCATTATTTCACCTCTCTGAGACTGATGTTAAGAGATGCAAGCGATACAAATCCGAGTAAAACCGTTAAGAAGTTCTTCAATGCGTGATCTATTAAGGCAATAGTAAACGCAATATCTTTTGAGAGACTTGAAAGGATTAAAGTTATCGCAGCCTCGTAAGTTCCAATTCCTCCCGGAGTAACTGGAAACACCTTCACTATGTTTCCAATTGAAACCGCTAGGCTTATCAGTTGTAGAGATGGATTGGCATAGCTTAACGCAATCAAATAGCAGACGAATATATCTGAAAACCAGACAGACATCGATAGTGCAAGTATCACCATAGACTCCCTAAACCCCAAAACCTTCTTCGTATTCCTTAAAATCCTTCCAACTACATTCTCCATTCTTGAAAGCGTAAACACCGCTAAAAAGGCTATAATGGTTAATACTAAAGCATATATCGGAGTACTCAAAGTTACACCGATTATTAAAGCTGTAACAATCGCTATTAGAGAGATCGAGAACAAATCGAACAACCTCTCAGCGGCGATTGCTGCGAGCGATGAAGTATAAGCTATATCCTTCCTCTTAAAAACGTAAGCTCTTGCCAAATCCCCTATTCTTATCGGTGTTAAAACATTAACCATCTGACCTATTGCCACACTTTGAGTTGAAAATAGAGTTCCCGCTTTTAAATCCATCTTTGAGAGTATGTATTCAAACCTATAACCTCTAAGCAGATATGAAAATGCATAGATAATTGTAGAGTAAATCAGGTAATCAGTTCTAAGCTTCACAACGTTTGCATACACCTTTTCAAATCCAGCGAGATATGCTAAGAACAACATCAAAGCAACAGCTAAAATCGTTGAAATTACCATATATTTTCGATCTCTTCTCTTCTCTTCAAGCCACATCCTCAAAACCTGAGAAAACATGTAAAGCGAATCTCTTCCGAGTTTTACCTTCGTATCTTCGCTTTGCTTCCATTCGACTGGAATCTCCTTAACTCTGTATCCCATTCTTTGAGCTAAAACCAAAACTTCGGTATCCCAAAACCAATGGTTATCTTTAACCTCTTCACAAATCCTAAGGATTGCATCCCTTTTAAAGGCTTTAAATCCGCATTGGTGATCTCTAACCTTAGATTTCAGTAAGATTCTGACGAGAGTGTTGTAAACTTTTGAAGCTATAAGCCTCTTTGCAGGTCTATCCGCTTTACTTCCCTCTAACAGCCTTGAACCAGTTACAACGTCAAAGCCTTCAATCACAATCGAATCTACTAACTCCTTCAGATGTTTTAAATCAGTTGAGAGGTCTACATCCATATATACAAGGATGTCACCTTTAGCCTCCTTAAAAGCATTCTTCAAGGCCCTTCCCCTTCCAAGCCTTTCATCTGAATGTATATGTCTAACTTCATCGTATTCCTTTGCGAGTTCGGAAGCTATTTTATCAGTTCCGTCTGTAGATCCGTCTTCAGCTATTATCACTTCGAAGTCGTATCCGAGTTCTTTAGCGACATATAAAACCCTTTTAACAGAATCCTCAAGCCTCCTGGCCTCGTTATAAGCTGGTAATACTATAGAGACTTTCATAGCTCCTTTAAAACTATCGAGTAATTTCCAACAGTTGCAAATGAATTTTCAGTAGTTCTATTCTCCTTTAGAATCGTAAACCTCCTGTAACTACTCGGAATCTTAATTTCATCGAAAAATCCGTGGTATATAAAATCTGCAACGTTTAAACTGTAAACGTTTTCAAACGCTATGCTTGGCGTTGTAATCCTTGCGTTTATCTCTATTACATATGGGACATCTGAATAAACGACGTCAACTCCTACATATCCATTTAAACCCTTGATGCATTCAACGGCTTTAACAGCTTCATCTACAACTTCAGCTTTCGTCTTCTCATCTATTCTCGCCGGAATAACAGCTCCGATATATTTAAATCCATCGAGTATCTGCTCGTTAACGCTTATAGGTACAATTTCATCGCAGACTATTAAGCTAACACTTAGATTTAACCCCTTAACGTATTCTTGAGCTATGTATCCTTTAGGCAGATCACTTGAGATTTTGATACCAACACCCCCACACGACTTCCTAGGCTTAACAACGAAATGAGAATCTAAAGGTTTTTTAGAGGTCTTAGGGGTATTTACTTTGCCCTTCAACTTCTTATAGAGTCTCCACTTATCTGAAACAACTTCAATAGCTTTGCTAGAGCTTCCGAGGTTGTAAGAGTATTTTTCACAAATCTTCGTCAAGTTGTATAGGATGTCTTCATCTTCAGGAGCAATTACTAAGAAGTAATCCGAGTTCTCGGCATAAGACTCAAATTTCTCAAATACGTCAACTGGTAGATCTACTATATCTTTAAAATCTTTCCTAACAAAGGAGTTTATCTGGAAGAACTTCTTAAATCCGTTATAAAGAGTTTTAAACATCGCCAAGCCTTCTACAGCTATTTCGTCACTTATAGCCTCACCACACGTTGCAAATTCAAACAAAAACAACTTCATGCCTCTTCATCTTGCTCTTTTTCTTCCTCGTTTAAAACTATCGCTATATCAGCTGAGTTCTTTAAAGCCGCAGAAAATCCGGGTTCTGCACCAATTATTATCGTTTCCTTACCCATCTCCATAGCCTTCATCAGAACTGCTTTGAAATCTGCATCTCTCGTAACCAAAGCAATTGCATCTATTGAATCGTTGTATATAATCTCCATAGCCTCAACAGCCATCCTCACGTCTACATCTCCAGATGTTATTATTGGCTCGAAACCCTGATTCTCTATAGCCTCAACCAGCTTTTCACTTGCGTATTGATTTAAGAAGACTTTAGCGATTTTTATATCCCCGTACTCGCTTAAAATTTCTCTAATCTCCTTCAAATTTATCTTAAACTCTTTTCTCAACATGTTTGGACCATCTACAAGAACACCAATTCTCTTTCTTTGAGAAAACCTTCTTGAGGAAAGGTATTCTTTGATCTTTTGAATTTTCGAAAATTTTGGCATAGTCCTACTTTTATTTGCATATAAGTTTAAAAAACTTTTGAGTAGTTTTTAAAGTGTTATCAAGCCGAATTTGTACATATCATTACTCGTCATTACGATTTCACCGCATTTCTCGAGTGCTTTTACAGTCTCAATTGTGTATTCGATCTGCTCAAGCATTAAATCTCTTTCATCTGGAAGGTAACCATTTACACCAAAGAATATTACACCACTCCTTGTGAACAAGTAATTCGATATATGATCACACGTAAAGTATGTTTTTATCTTTATGTTTTCTATTAGCGTTTTGAGTTCTTCAAGCTGTTGTAATGCGTTTAACGGAGTTATCTCCTTACCTATCATCTTCTCAATTGGTGTTCCTGGGATAACGGTTAGATTTCTAATTCTTACAAACGTTGGCTTTGCCTCGTTTATAACTCTTGCAGTATTCTTAGCGTGTCTTTTACTTCTTTCAACTCCACCTAATCCAGTTATAACGTAATAGGTAACTTCGAAGTACTTCCTCGCCTTTTGACAAGCTTTAATGGCGTCTTTTGCCGTTATACCTTTCGATATAAGCTTTAAGACTTCATCATCTCCACTTTCCAAGCCCATGTGTAATCGAGTTAATCCAGCTTCACTCAGCATCTCAAGTCTATCCCTTGGCATGTTTGTAATAGTCTTTATCCTTGCATAAGCTGTAATTCTCTCAAGCTCTGGATATCTCTTCCTCAGATAGCTCACGATTTCTACGATATCTCTATGTATCAACGGATTTGAATCGCCAATAAATGCAGACTTCGATTTGGGGAAATACTTTGGTATGTTGTCTATATCTCTAAGTATCTCCTCCTTCGCCCTCTGCTGGAATTTGATATCTTTGTACATTCCACAGAATGCACATCTGTTCCAGTTACATCCCCTAACAACTCTGATCAGATAACTCGTAGCCTCACTTGGTGGTCTATAAGGTGGGAAGTCGTACATATCACTTCTTCCTCTTCCTAAGCAATAGATAATTTACAGCGTTTATCACGGCATCTATAGAAGCCATCACTATATCCTGACTTACACCCCTCGACGTAAAGGAGTTACCCTCTTCGTCTTCAACCGTAACGTAAACCTCTGCTAATGCATCACTTCCACCCGTTATCGCATCCATTCTGAACTCTGTAATCCTTATAGTCTTTCCGAGCAATTCCGTCACAGCTTTTAAAGCCGCATCAACCGGTCCAACTCCAATTGCTGAAGTTATCTTCTTTTCACCAAATATTTCAGCGTTCAAAACGGCGGTTGGAGTAATTCTGTTTCCAGTTAAAACCGTTACCTCATCGACAACTATAGCCTTCTCCTCCGCTTTTAATTCACCGAGTATTGCTTCAGCAATAGCGAATAAATCCCTATCGGTAACTCTCTTTCCCTTATCTCCCATTTCTTTAACCTTCTCAACTATTTTCTTGAGGCTTTCTTCATCCACTACGTATCCAGCATCCTCTAGTATTTTCTTTATCTGATGCCTTCCAGCGTGTTTCCCTATTATTATTCTACGCCTATGTCCAACCATTTCTGGAGTAACAACTCCCGGCTCGAAAGTTGCTGGTTCCTTTAACACACCATGTGCGTGAATACCACTTTCATGACTAAACGCGTTATCTCCAACAATAGGAGTGTTAGGTGGTAGTTTTATCCCAGTAAGCCTTTCTACAAGCTCAGAAGTCTCGACAAGATATTCAGTTCTTATGTTTGTCTTAAATCCCTCTAACGCATGCAATATCATCACAACTTCAGCCAAGTTTGCATTTCCAGCTCTCTCACCTATTCCATTGACTGTAACTTGAACCTCATCTGCTCCAGCGATCACAGCGGCATAACTATTTGCCACAGCTAAGCCAAAGTCGTTGTGACAGTGGACATCGATTGGAACGCTTAAGTGATTCTTCAGCTCCTTTATCAATTCGTAAAACTTAAAGGGAGTTGCAATTCCAACCGTATCTGGAACATTCACTATGTCTACTCCAGCATCCTCGACAGCTTTGTATATCCTCTTGAGGTATTCGATTTCTGTTCGAGTTGCATCCATTGCCGAAAACATGCATAAAACCCCGTGAGATTTGACGTATTCAACGCATTCAACAGCTTTATCGATTATCTCCTCTCTACTCATCTTCATCGTGTGTTCAACTTGTATCTTAGAAGTAGGTACGAATACGTGAACCATGTCGACTTCAGCGTTTAGAGCGGAGTCTATGTCCTCTTTAACTATTCTCGCCAATCCACAGATCTTTGAATCCAAGCCCAGTTTTGAAATCTCTTTTACGGCTTCAAATTCGCCTTTTGAAGCGGCTGGAAATCCAGCTTCTATTATATCTACCCCAAGCTTGTTCAACTGCTTTGCAATTTGTATTTTAAACTTGAGTGGAAAAGAAATTCCAGGCATCTGTTCGCCATCTCGTAGAGTGGTGTCGAAGATGCTTATGTATCTCATTGAGTGAAATAGTGGATTAAATGTAAATCGTTTTCGGTTAGGATATTAAGCAAAGGGCGAAAACAGAACAGTTGAGAACTCCGAGGATATCTCCACTTATACCACCAAATCTACTTTCAGAGTAAAATTTTAAGACAAAAACGAGGATTATTGAAGCTATGAGTAGTTTTAAAGTCCTTATCGGGCTGAGAATTAAAAATGGGATTAGGGCTATGAATCCAATTACCAAGTCTCTCTTTCTTGCAAATTCCATCATATAGGATGCCATACCACTCCAGCTCGGCTTTGATGTGACCATTGCTATAAGCATACCGAACTTTGCAAGTGATTGAGCTACAACTACTTTTAAGAAATCCGCTGTTAAAAGGGCTTGGTAAATTATTGCAATGTAGATCACCACGAATACAACCCCACCAGCACCAATTCTCGTATCCTTTAACGCTTGAACTTTCTTATCCCTTGGAGCGAAAAAAGCATCGCCGAAGTCTGCTAAACCATCGATATGATTTATTCCCTCCACTAGTAGATAAGCTAAGATTCCCAAGAATTTGAGGTTTAAGATTGTGAGTAAATACAAAACTCCAGCGATTACAGATCCGACAAAAATTCCCGCGTATGGAAAAATCCATAGGTTTCTCCTAAGTTTCTCTATATCTCCTTGAATTGGTATAGTCGTAAAAAAACTTAGGGAAGATTTTATTAATTCCATCTTTAATTTGAGTTCTTTTGCTTTGCTAAACGAGTTAATTAATAGCAAGAATATATATATCGTTTTTATTAAAAGCTAAATGTTCAACTTCTTGAAGTTCTCTTCAACTCTCTTTGCAACTTCCTCGTATAGACTATTTCCATGTGCGTCTATTGCAACTATGCACGGCCCAAAGTCTTTAACTTCAAACACCCATACAGCTTCAGGCATACCAAGATCTTCCCAGTAAACGGCTTTTATCCTCTTGATGGCTTTAGCGGCTAAAGCCCCAGCTCCACCCGTGTAGGCGAGATACACTCCTTTCCCTTTTAAGGCTTCAACGACTTCTCTGCTCATACCTCCTTTTCCAATGATTGCTAAGCAACTAACCCTTTTTAAGAGATTTGGTGTAAATCTGTTCATTCTTGCAGAAGTCGTTGGGCCTGCAGAGATAACCTTTCCTTCGATCACTAATGGTCCGCAATGATATACAACAACTCTATCTATCTTAAAGGGAAGATCTTTACCACTTTCTAAGTATTCGATCATTCTTGCATGAGCTTCATCTCTCGCAGTTAACAACTCACCGCTTATATACACTACATCTCCAACTCTTAACTTCAACAAATCCTCCTTATTTAGAGGAGTTTTCAAATCCATCCAATCACCTCAAAACAGCTGAAGCTCTTCTATTAGCCCAACATTGAATGTTAACAGCAACTGGAAGTGAAGCAGTATGGCAATAACCGATTTCAACCAAAACAGCTAATGCTGTAGTTTTTCCACCCAAACCCATTGGACCTATACCAAGCGAGTTAATCGCATTCAGAATATCCCTTTCGTAGTCGTTCATCTTCAATACATTCCTCAGTAAGGCCTTCTTGGCAAGCTTTGCCGCCCCATCAAACGTACTACCAATCCCAACTCCTACTACAATCGGAGGACATGGCTTACCTCCAGCCTCTTTAACAGTCTCAACTACAAACCTCTTGATCTTGTCAACCTCTGTTGGAAGCATCATCTTCAAAGCTGAACAGTTCTCACTCCCAGCGCCTTTTGGCATTACCGTGATCTTCATTTCATCTCCATCTACGATATCCACGTTTATCATAGGCATGTTTAAACCCACGTTATCTCCAGGATTTTCCCTTGTCAATGGATGGACAGCATTTGGTCTCAACGGAACTTCTCTTGTAGCTATTCTTACACCTTCAATCACTGCTTTTTTCAAATCGAAATCAAGTTTTAACTCCCTGCCAATCTCAATGAAGACTATTGGTAAACCCGTGTCTTGACATATCGGAACACCTAAACTTTTTGCAGCTTCAACGTTTTTGAGTATAGCATCTATGTTACTTTTAGCGATTTCACTCTCTTCCTCGTTGTAAGCTCTTTTTAAAGCTTCTACAACGTCTTCTGGAAGTTCGGTATGTGCCCTTTTAAATAAATCAACGACAGTTTTCACAACATCTTCGTATTCCATGAAAATCGTAGAGCGATCAAAATTTATCCTTTGTCCTTTTGGATCAATTCTAAAATAATTTTATTTTATTTAAAAAATTAATAGTTTTTGATAGAAAAAAATAAATATTATATCATTTAAATATTAGAATAATATGATAATATAGTAATACTATTTAAAACCATGGATAAACAAATTTATGTAAGAATAATATTAATAATCTATATAAAGATTTATAAATTTCTAATATTATTTTAAATTGCATTTAACAGAATCCTGATACTAAAATCATTCGATAAGATCTCCAATCAGTGCATGCTTTAAGATGTATTTATACAGATTCTCAACTGTTACGACTCTTCTTTGAATTAATGAAAAGATTTTTCTCTTAAGCTCAATATCTGGAATGTTGCCCCATGATGATAGAGCATGTATAAGTCCTTTTTCGATTTCCATACCTTTTTTATCACAATCTGTTAATATTATCACTTTTCGATTCCTTATCCTATCGGCAATCTCACGATAACTTGAAAATACTAATATCTCTCCCTCAACACCGAGCAATCTAAGAGATTTCATATCTCTTATACCTTCAACAACTATTACCCATCCATCCCTAGCCCTTTCTTTTAACTCCTCTATTGCTTTCATTAACTTCTGAACATTCTCATCCAACATTCCTAATCCCCGGCTCTATCTGGACTACTACATCTGCGATTTTACCCCTTCTAATACCACCCCTAACGACTTCATATGAGTTGTAGTATAAAACTCTGACATCCCCTATATCATCTTCTCCCGCTCCGAAATCCCTTACAAGGCTTATAAGCTTTTCAATTGCAGTATTTACAATTTCATCGTCGCTTGGCATAGAACCGATTCTAAACGGACAATCTTCGACCTTACCATTGTATACCGCTTTCCCCGTCGTGGTATCAAATCTTGCATATAGACTTAAGCTTACTTTTGAAACCGCAACACCTATAGCGTTTACAGCTTCGCAGTGTTTTGGGATTTCATAGCTTACATTAGCCCTCTTAGCTATTTCTGGAATAAGTATTGGTGCTAGGTATCCAGCACCTATAACCTTGTCGTATTCCATTTGTCCAACCAAATTCGCGACAACCGATAAAAACTGCTCTACTACAGCCTCAAAGTCCTTTAGATCTCTGAAAATCTCTCTTCCAGCCTCTTTTGAAGCTTTGTAATTTCCTATTTCGTATCCTATACAGTTTAAAGCATCTGTTAATGTAAAGTATTTACCACCGAATGCAATAGGCTTGTCAAGTCTCTCGGGCTTTAACTTTCCATCCCTAACAATTGAATCTCCACCGAAAGGTACGCTAAATGAATCGACACACCTTACTGTCGTCTTTAATCCAGCAATTTCAGCTCTTTCAACTATTTTCGGTTTTCCGTTTTCAAGTGGGACGAAATCTGTAGAAGTTCCGCCTATATCGATTACCAAGCAATTGTTCTCCTTAGTTAAAAAATAAGCCCCAAATGCAACAGCGGCTGAACTTGAATTGTAAAGTTCAGATGGGTTTTGCAGAGCAAGTTTATAAGGTATTATTCCTCCATCTCCTCTGTAGTAGTAGAAATCGTCTACGTATCTCGTTATAAGGTTTGTAAGCTCGTAAACAGTTTTCTTGATCTTTGCGTTTAAAATCGTTGTGTTTATCCTAAGTGGATAGTTTAGATACCCTATATGATGACTTAAAGCTATATCCTCCTCTTTAAACTTCTCAAGAGCAATACTTTTCACAGCTTCCTCAAGTGCTGAATTTCTAATCGAGAACTTTGCAGCAATCGCGACGTTATCGTAATTACCATTCAAGGCTTTCTTAACTTCATTTTCATCTATATTCTCAACAATATCTCCTCTGTGATTAATACAACCCTTCAGCACAATCCCGTAATTCGAGTAATTTAATCCTGGGCCAGGAATTAGAAGAGTGAGGGTCTTGTATTCGTTAAACTTAGAGATTACAAAATTTAAAGCCATAGAAGTACTAACAACCAATCGCTCCTTCCTTAAATTTACGTATTTCGATAACTCTTCTAAAATTCTTTTCAATCCAAGTTCATTCGGAACTTTAACCGTAAAAATATCTTCACCGACTACTGCAGCATCTGTATTCGTTCCACCGATATCTATTCCAATCATCAACAGCAAAGAGTTTGAAGAATATAAAATGTTGACGTTTTAAACATATGAGTAACTGAATGATATACTTAAAAGATTTATAGATATAAAATAATATTTTCTCTATTAGTAGATATTTTTCTTTACATTATAAGATTAAAATTTTATACTTTTTTAATTTAATTTAATTATAATTATTTTTAATATATGATCGAGATTAGATACTTTCCACTTATCGTGCTCTTAAGTTAATTTCCAATCTGTAAAATTTATTAAAGTTTACTTTGTAGAAAAATTTAAATAGTTTTAAAGCTTTGCTACATAAATCGAGGTGTTGAATTTGGAAAAAGGACAACCTGTAAGAGTTGGAGAGATAAAAGAAGTTAAAATCGAGGCGATCGGTAACAAAGGGGATGGAATAGCAAAGGTTAACGGCTTTGTGATATTCGTACCTGGAACGGAGTTAAATGATAGAGTTAAGATTAGGATTACTAAGGTTCTTAAAAAATTTGGTTTTGCAGAAGTGATCGATTAGAGCTCCTTAACGATCTTCTCGGACTTCTCTATTAAACTTTTAATATCTTCTATTTCTTTTTTCAGCTTCTCTATTTTTTCATAACCGTCTTCTCTGATCATAGCCCCGTAAGGCGTTGGTTCTATTATTCCAGACTGCTCCAGGACTCTGAGAGAATATCTAACTCTGTGCTTTGGCATTTTTAACATTTCAGCGAGTCTAAATATCCCAATCGGTTGATGCTTGATTACAGCTTTTAAAACTTCTAAATGCCTTAGTGATATCTCGGCTTCCATCTTTAGTTTACGGAATACCATACATCTTATTGATTTTTTCATTTAAAAAATTCATTGTCCTAATATGGCGTTGCTAAACTCTCATTGTCTTTGTAAACCTTTTCATCTATGATCATATCTCCCTCAACAACTGGCTTCGGATCCTTTACAGCTTCGATTCTATACAAACTCGACTTATACCAATTGTAATCAACTTTCACACCTAAGTGTTTAACTATCGGTAACTTATCCTGAAATCTGAAGAAGTTTTTTTCCTCTTCTGGATATATGTTAAACTTTCTGCGTATATCTGTAATCACAAAGCCCATCTCATGCAAAATCCTCTGGATCTCATACCACTTATGCCTCGAAGCCTCTAGAGTTGTTAAACCGAAGTAGCCAGAGCATCCAACACCTCTTAAAGCCGAAACACCTCTCGAAAGGAAGAGTTTTATACCCGGAATAGTTTCAACTGGATCTGTTACGAATACGTCAAATCTTTTCCTCAAATCGCTTGGAAGTGTTCTCTGGACGTCATAAACCATAGCCTCTATGTTTAAGAGATACTTCTTAGACACACTGTTTATAAAATCTATTAACCTCTCATCTATATCTATTACGAAAACCTCCTCTGGCAAGCCAGTCAAAGCTGCGGCAACACTAAACAGATCATCATCTCCTACGACGAATATCTTCCCACTTAAATCTCCCCTCTCGTAAACGAATTCAACTCTTCTAATTACACCCTCCGCACTTATAAACCCCTGATCGTACTTTTCAATCGCCTCGGGCCTATCCCTTGCAATCTCTTTGTACTCCTTTAAAATCCCCTTGAAGTAATCAGAAAATCCATAGCCAGTCCCTTCACAGCATTCACACGAAATTTTGCCTAAATACTTAATTCTCTCCCTCTTGCAGAGCTCTATTCCCTTATCGGTGAGGGATACCTCCCCATTTCTGATCTCGATAATTCCACTATTCTTTAACTCGTTCAAAACCTTTAAAAACTCCTTAAGGGATGAATCTTGCCAGTCTATTAATTCGTAAACCCCAGCTTTTCCAGCGATTAATCTCTGAAGTATCTGCCTCCTAATCCTGTCCATTCTCATCCCCTGTCGAGTACTATATGCCTATACGATTTGGGTTTAAACTTCTTTATGAAGAGCTTAAAAGCCTTCTCAGCTTTGCTCACATCCCCACACGTGAATATGTCGAGGTTTACGAGCTCATATTCTGGCCAGGTATGCACAGATACATGACTTTCCGAAATCAAGATAACTCCCGTTACTCCATGTGGATTGAACTGCTTATATATGCTACCGACTTTGTTTAAGCCAGCCTCTTTCACGACTTCTTCAATAATCCTCTTCACATTCTCCTCTCTAGCTATCAAATCACTCGAAACCCCATACAGTTCGGCAATTATATGCCTCCCAACTATCATGTTTACCACCTCCTTTTCGGTTTTTACGAGTTTTCAAGGCTTTAAATCAATTTTAACAAGTTTTATTTTGATTTACACTGTTTTGACCAAGCAAAACTTGTGATAGTTTGATTTTTAAATTTTTCGATGAAGTTTATGCGTTAATAGCAGTTTAAAATCGGCTTGAAAAGTCCAAAATTGAAAGAAATCGAAATGTTTAGCGATATTTTAATCCATTTAGGTCATCTCTGGGCATTTCTCTCCTTTTTCAATCGGTAAGAGTAAAATTAAATATTTACAAAATGAGATAATATCAGTAAGTTTTTGCAAGAGCTGAAAGCTCTGCTCTATCTCCACAAACTATACATCTCCCCATCATTTGGTAGTTCAAGCCCTTTGGAATTTCAACAAACCATCCCAAGAAACTACCGCCCAAATCCTCTAAAACCTCTCCACATTCTGGATTTTTGCAAGTGTAAAAGACTGCTACACCTTTGCCAATCCACTCTGGAATGTCTTCTAAGTTTTCGAAAAACTTGATCTTTGAAAGCATCTCTGCATAGGCTTTGGACATAATTCTGCCCTTGAACTCCTTAGCCCACTCCAAAATCTTCTCAGCAGTAATGTCCTTGAAATCGACGCTAAACTTCTTCTTCTCATCTCTAAAGGATACTACAACATTACCATTTTCAGCTTCTCTTGGCCCTATCTCGAATCGAATTGGAACACCCTTTAACTCCCATTTGTAATACTTTGCCCCTGGCCTTTCTTCGCTCTCATCTAATAAAACTCTAAATCCAAAGTCCTTAATCCTTTCAAAGAGTCTCTTAGCCAAATTTGTGACTTCCAATTCCTTTCCCTTGTAGAGTATTGGAATTATTACTATTTGAATCGGTGCTACCTCAAAGGGTAAAATCAATCCAGTATCATCGCCGTGAATGCTTATCAAAGCCGCTATACACCTCTCAGAAATTCCATAGCACGTTTGATGAACGTAGTGTTGTTGACCATCTATTCCCTCGTATTTTATGTCGAATGTCTTTGCGAAGTTATCAGCTAAGTTGTGAACCGTAGCGATTTGCAAAGTCCTACCATCTGGCATAATCGTATCGAACGCTATCGTGTAAGCCGCACCCGGAAACTTATCCCAATCTGGACGGCGAGTTATCATATAAGGAATAGCTAAGTAATCGTAGAATTCTTTGTAAAGTCCTATAGCTTCTTTAACTTGCTCCTCTGCTTCTTCATATGTTCTGTGTGCTGTGTGAGCTTCTTTAAAGGATGTTATTTCTCTAAGTCTTATAAGTGGACGAGTGTGCTTTGTCTCATATCTGAACGTGTTTACGATTTGGTAAACCTTTAAAGGGAGATCTGCATGACTCCTAATCCAGAGCTTAAACATTGGATACATCGCGGTTTCGCTTGTGGGCCTTAAAGCGAGTTTAACATCTAATTCAGATAAACCGCCATGCGTAACCCAGTACACTTCGTTTTCAAATCCCTTTATGTGTTCACTCTCCTTTCCGAGTTCCGTTTCTGGAATTAAAGCTGGGAAGTATACCTCCTGGTGATCCCTATCCATGATCTCTCTAAGCTTTGAATAGACGAGTTGTCTTAACTTAAAACCAAACGGATACCAGACATATAAGCCTTTTACTGGATACCTGATATCCATTATCTCCGCTTGCTGTATCAGTTCATGATACCACTCTGAAAAGTTCTCCTTTGGTGGCAGTGTCATCAACGTATAATCTGCACTCAATATTTATGTCTTAGCCATAAGGCTAATTCGATGAGAATTCCGCTTGTAGTTGGAAATTCAATATCGATAATCGCAATAGTGTTAACACTATACATAGCAACAGCTTTGAGGGATTTCCAAAATCCAATTAGGTTTCCGATACTGTTGTTGTGTTGGTTTTCAATGCTGTACTTCACTCATTGTATCTCTCACTATATAGTCGGTAGAATTCTTGGAATAGAGTTCAGTCATTACAGACTATCGAAATCAATGTTATCAAAAGCGAATTTACCAATCGTTTCAAAACTATTCTCCGCAAAGGTCTTCTTAACTCTGATAATAAAAAAGAGGAAAAGTGGTAGCAAAATGTTCGCAATGTTTATATCCGGCCCCCTAGCTTCTATGTTTTCACCATTAGTGGTAGTTGCGATTTCCTATGGATTTGATAAGACTTCCGCTGCGATTTTACTTGTGTTAACAGTTATTAACGCTACATTTTCTGGTTACTACAGCTATAGATTAGGATGTATAAGAAAAGGGATAAATTCGTTGAAGAATATATGCGATACAGTTAATAATCGAGCAATTGATTAGTTATTGTTTTCTTAAAACAGCTATGGCTAAAAGGTCTTAAACGAACAGAAGACTGAATTGTGAGAGTTTCCTTTCATCCCTGAGAAGGCAGAAACAACAAGTTAATAAAATATTTTAAAAATTTAAATAACACCTTTTTCTTTGAGTTCTTCAAGTTTTCTACCGCTTATTCCAAGGTATTTCCCATATATGTATTCATTATCAGCTCCAATGGGTCTGCAAACCCATTTAATCCTTCCAGGAGTTTTAGACATAAATCTGAACAATGAGTTTGGAACTAAGACTTCTCCGTAGTACGGATCGTTCATCTTGAGGAACATCTTCTTGATCTTGAAGTGCTCAACTTCAAGCGTATCTTTTGGAGCATTGAGTCTACCAGTTACTACTGTACCCTTCTTATCTGGCCTTTTTGAGTATTCCGTTACTATTTCTAGTAACTCTTTAGCCGTATACTGTGTGGTAAACTTCTCTATCTCTTTTTGGATTTTTGGCTGATTCTCTGGAGTTAATCTTTCCTTTATAGTCGGGTATTGCTTCTGTAGATCTGGTCTGTTCATTATTTCACAGAGCGCTGCCCAGTTCCAATCCGTAAATCCTGACATAAACGCATATCCGTCTTTACATCTAACATAAGTATATGGAAACACTGCATAATCGAAGTTTCCAGCCCTTACCATCTTCTTTCCAGACATATGGTAGTACTGGATTATGTAGTTTGAAGCCGCTATTAATCCCTCCGGTGGAGAACAATCGATAAATTGACCTTTTCCAGTCTTTCTCCTATAGAACAAAGCAATCAAAATACCAAATGCCGCCCATCCACCAGCCATATACCATCCGTGCCAGTTCCCGTGCTTTAGAGGTCTCTTGTACTCTTTAGGAACATCGGGATCGAGCTCGGGTTCTCCGGTTACAGACATTATAAGACCTCTTGCCTGATCTATTATGTCGTAATCTGGTTGATTTCCGCACCTCTCTGCATCTTCTCCAAACTGTCCATACGTGTGTATTGCACAGTAAATCAGCTGTGGATTTATCTCTTTGAGTTGTCTATACCCTACTCCAAGTGAATCCATGTAACCCGGCTTAAACGTCTCTATCAAGACATCAGCTTTCTTAACAAGTCTCTTAAGGATTTCTCTACCCTCTTCTGTCTTTATATTTAGAGTTATGTGGAATTTGTTTCTACCTTCAGTGATATACGCTAAGCCGGCATCGTTGATCATTATGCCATAAGGTGTCATCTTCCTTGCTATGTCTCCTTCAGGTGGTTCAACCCTTATGACTTCCGCACCTAGCTCTGCGAGTATAGAAGAACAGAAAAGCCCAGCGTAGTTTCCATAGCTTAAATCCAAAACAACTATATCGTCTAAAGCCTCAGGCTTACCTGGGACATCTTCAGGCTTAGTTATCTCGTATATGAACTTTGCATAGTTTTCATCAATAGCCATTCCGATTATCTTCTTCTCATCTATTTCCTCACCCATTCTATCACCTCACGGGAACTTTAAACCCCTCTTACCATCCCAATCTGGCGGTGGACATTGTGAGGGAATTTCGGGATTCCACTTATAGATTACTCCCTCCTCTTCGAGTTTTTTAACTTCATCTAGGCTCATGCCGAGGATCTTTGTGAAGACGTACTCGTTATCAAATCCAAGTGGTCTCGCACCCCATTTTATCCTGCTCGGTGTCTCCATTCTCGGCGGGTAGCAAGGCTCAACGAGGTAACCGTACAGTGGATCGTAGTACTCCTGAATTGCTCCCCTCTCCCTGAAATGCTTGCTGTAGTAAACGTCTTCAACGTCTAAAACCCTTGAAGCTGCGAATCCGTATTTATTTGCCAACTCCTCTATCTCGCCTACATGCCTCTCTTTAGCCCATTTAGCTATTTCGTTAAGTATGTATCTTGCATTTTCATCTTTGAGCCTCTCAAGTGGATCGGCAAATTTCTCATATAGATCCATTCTGTTCATTGCTTTACATAATCCGTAGAACTCCTCCTCCGTGAAGGCTGCAATTGCAACCCACCCGTCTAAGCACTCAAATAGATCAGATGGACAAATAGCCAAATCCCTGTTTCCAGCCCTCTCTCTATTTTTGCCAGTTTTGAATACATAAAGCCAAGTCCAATCCAGAACTCTTATCATCGTTTCGACTTGAGATATGTCTATGAATTGTCCTTCACCAGTTCTCTCTCTGTAGTTCAACGCGGCAAGTATTGCAATAGCACACATAAGCCCGGTAGTCCAATCGGCAATCCAGGATCCAGACTTTATTGGGCCTCTACCTTCAAATCCTGTTATATATGAAAATCCACTTTCACTCTGAGCTATTGCGTCATAGGAAGTTCTCCCCGTAAACGGGCCCCAGCTTCCAAATCCTGAAACGTGAAGCTGGATGATCTTGGGATTTATCTCTCTCAACTTGTCGTAACTTATACCCCACTTC
>Ga0190367_1000773_pt1 | contig 20911 bp, 23 predicted proteins | sample 4872181011_MG_FD_171838 | JGI IMG/M metagenome (GOLD analysis project Ga0190367, IMG submission 171838) | Hydrothermal vent microbial mat bacterial communities from Southern Trench, Guaymas Basin, Mexico - 4872-18-10-11_MG | ecosystem: Environmental > Aquatic > Marine > Hydrothermal vents >...
ACTATAGGATCAGGAAGTTCGGCGGTTGGAAGAGTTTCCTCCTAGGTGGTGAGGGATTGGTATTCGATGTTAGGGGACCAGCAGTAGTATATCTACAGACTAGGATCCTACTACCATTCGCAAGACTTGTAAAGAAGTTCATAAGGGATTAGTTTAGTTTTTCTATTTCCTTTTCTTTTTCCAGTAAGTACACTAAGTACTATAAGTGAACTCATAAGAATGTCCATAGTAGGTACACTAACTACTATGAGTGGATCTATAAGAATGTCTCTATAGTGTGGACTGAAAACTCCCACTATAGGTAGTGGTTTGATACCTACTTTTAAACAGGCTCTATAGTGGTGGTAGAGTGCCTAGATACCTGAACATAAATGGTAGGACTGTGGAGGAGTACTCACCAGACGGGTACTCTAGAGTGAGGATAGTAGATGTGGGGTACGAGTACAACTATGTGGTAGAGCCAGTAGTACTAACTCCTGAGGAAGTCACCCAGCTTGAGGATGTCATGGATAGGCTATCCTATGAAGTCGAGCCGAGGGGACTACTGAGGGCTGAAGTGCTAGAGAAGTACTTGAGGGATTGGGGGCTCAGCGATAGGGTAGTCTACACAGTACTCTCGCAGGTCGTGGGCTATTCATGGCTTGAACCCCTGATGAGGGATGAGTACCTAGAGGACATCCAGTGCTTTAAGTCAGACCTCCCTCTCAGGGTAACCCACAGATCCTACGGACTGGTGAACACCAACATAGTGCCTAGTGGGGAGGAGGTTGATAGGATGGTTAGGCTTTTAGCTTACAGGGGTGGTTCTTCAGTATCCGTATTCAGGGCTAGGGAGGACTCGGTAATCCTCCCTACTGGTGATAGGTGTGCTCTGACGTTTAGATCAGAGATATCCCCAACATCGTCCTTTACCATAAGGAAGTTCCCGAGGAGGCCATGGACTCCAACCAAGATGATAAGGACTGGTATGGTTACTCCAGAGGCTATGGCACTACTATGGCTTTGCATAGATGCGAAATTACCAATAATGGTGTTCGGTGCTATGGGTACTGGTAAGACCTCTTTCATAAATGCACTAGCCATGCTGATAAGACCAGATGCCTCGATAACTCTGGTTCAGGATGCTCCAGAGATGAGGATATTCCACGAGAACGTACTATCCCTATACGAGAGGAAGAGCACTACAGCTGGTGAGACTGGTAGGGTAACCCTAGAAGACCTACTAGCACACGCTTTAAGGAGATCAGTAGACTATGTTTCAGTAAACGAGGTCAGGAGTAGGAGAGAAGTATACTCATTCGCACAGGCTGTAGCTTTAGGACACGGGGGACTCACTAGTATTCACACTGATAGTATTGAGGGAATATTTGCTAGATTGAAGGGGTATGGGGTTGAGGAGCCGTTAGCAGAGAATATAAAGGTTGTCGTGGGTACTGGGCTATTCCTAGCTGAGAGGGAGGGGAAGAGGGTTAGGCTGAGGAGGGTGAGGGGTATATACTTCGTGAGGAGGCTTGAGGACTACAGACCAGTCTACGATGTACTCTACGAGTACGACCCCTCAAGAGATACTCTAGTTGAAAAGAATAACAGTATAATCGAGTACCTAGCTGGTAGGCTCTACATAACACCATCAGACCTACTCAGGGAGTGGAGGAGGAGGACTACATTCCTAGAGCTCTCGTTTAAGGCTGGAGTATTCGAGGGGGATGAGCTATTTCCATTACTAAAGGAGTTTAGGCACGATCCAGAGGGTACTATTGAGAAGCTCAAAGCGATGACTATGAAAGCAGAGCCAGTACCAGAAGAGAAGTACTTAGTAATAGCCAGTATGGAGGAGATCAAGTACTGCCCACACTGTGGCTACCAGCTACCAGCTAGGGCTAGGTCATGCCCGAAGTGTGGCTTTGTCCTGATACCTAGAATACCGAGAGAAGAGGCGAAGAAACTATTGGCAGAGCTGAGGAAGAGGAGGGGTGGTAAAGTTGAGAAGGAAGAGGAGAAGGAAGGCAAAGAAGGAAAGTGGGTTAAGGTATAATCTCTCAAGAGCATGTAGTAGAATGGCTCTAGGCGATCCAGAGAAGTACTATAAGAGGCTAGTAGCTGGGCTATGCCTCCTACCCCTACCACTAACACCACTACTCCTAGACCTCTTAATGAGGAGTGGAGTACTAGCTAGATTTGGAATTGTACTACCAGTACCTCTAGTCCTAACCCTACCACTACCAAAACCACTATCTTTTCCACTCGGACTCCTAGCCCTACCCCTAGCCATACCAGTAATAGTACTAATCCTAGTAGGCTACTACCCCGTGCTGAAGCTGAAATCACACCTATCTAGGCTTGAAAAAGAGGCACCATTCTCAGTACTAGCAGTCTGTACTGGAGCCTACGCTGGACTACCACCACTCAGGGCTTTTGGGGAGCTAATAAACCTACCAGTCCTAGAGCACACTAGGTACGAGGTTTCTAGGATACTGAGGGATGCTACTCTGAACAGAAGGCACCTATCCGAGCAGTTGATAATCGAGGCTAGGGGTACTACTGGATCTTGGGGTAGGTTGCTTAGAGCACTAATATCCCTTGAGAGGACTGGTGGAGACCCCAGGCTAGTTCTTAGGGATCTGATGAGGGAGACTCTCAGGGATCTAAGGGTATCCTACGACATCCTAGCTGGGAGGTTCAGGAGTATGATATCAGCATGTTCTGTGGTCTTCGGTGCAATGCCCATGATGCTGACAGTACTCTTCACCATCCTAGCATCCGAAATAGTAGTACCACTAGTACTGGGGTTCATAGGACTGAATATAATCATCGCACTACTCTACTCACTCGTGGTAGATGCTCAAGTACCGAGGACAATATCCTATCTTAAAGTCTACAAGTACATCCTTTTGAAGTGGGCTCCACTAGGAGTTGGGGTTGGGCTACTCTCCTACTTTGGACTTATAAGACTACCCATCCTAGTAGTAGCACATACTGGAATGAGTTTGGCACTAGGAGTACTAGCGTTCTCCATACCAGCGTACATAGAGTTCAAAGTCCATGCTAGGGCTGTGGATGAGATCCTTGAGAACCTACCCCTAGTCCTCAGGGATCTAGCAGATGAGGTATCTAGGGGATTCTCCCCACACCTAGCCCTAGAGAGACTACACGAGAACGCAGTCTACGGTAAGTACACGGATAGGCTCATAGCCCTACTAGTGAAGAGGGGTAGGGTACAGGGGAGTTTAAGGGATGCTCTTAAGGGTATTGAGGAGCTCATGCCAGTACAGTTGAGGCTATCCCTATGGCTTATAGTTAATGGTGAGGAGCTAGGTGCTACGCCAGACGTCTATAATGAGCTGGCTGATACCATGCTTGAGTACTCCCTGTGCCTTAGAGGTTTTAAGAGGAGTTGTGAGTCCTACCGCTACTTGGGGATTGGAATGTGTATTCTATCCATTGGACTAGTGCTCGGTCTTTTCGCTACCCTCATATCGAGGATAGCTACTATAGGTGCTCTAATGAGGGATCAGGCTGGTGGAGTTGTACCAGCCATGCCCTTTATGATAGCATCCCCAGAGCAACTACCAATGATAAAGAATGTAGTGTACTTTGGTGTGGTCGCCAACTCAATAGTACTAGCGGTGACCACGGGGAAGACTCTGGACTGGAGGTTTGGTGGCTCCTTCAGGGATATGGTGATAGTGACGGTAATATTAGTACTGGCAGTAGTACTTGGAGTACTCATGGGCTGGCTCTAGATTAGAAGATTTAGGGTGATCATCGTGGAGAGGAGTGAGGGGGTCGTGGGGAGAAAGAGGAGGAAGAGGGGTAGGTTCGTTAGGGTTGGTATAGTGGGTACTGAGCTGAAGTACTGGGTTGGTACTCTCAGGATAGCTAGGCTAAGGGAGTTCCTCAGGGGACTACTGAGGACTCTGAAGATGGTGTACGGTAGCCGACTTGTCGTCGTGTGTAGGTCTGGTGATGAGCTTACAGTCGAGTTCGCATCGTACTATGGGGTTAAGTATGAGTACTGTGGGGGGCTTGGTCTCGGCTATAGGGCTAATGATCTGGATCTAATCGTCAGGAGTTGTGATATCGTATACTGTATAGAGCCTTATGATAGGCCTTTAAGGGATACTAGGTATGTAGTGAGCATAGCTAGATCTCTAGGTAAGCAGGTGTACTTGATAAGGCTTTAGAGTTCTTATTTCTACTTTAGTTTCACTCAAGTCATAGCAAGGAGTGTAGTTTTTTAAGTGGTATGTAGGGTAGGGGGTGAGTGTAGTGGAGATCCTAGAATTAATGAAGGTAGAGGATAGGGGTATGCCAGAGGACTACAGGAGTGTGAGGAGGATGGCTAGGGCTATCCTAGATTACTTAAAGAAGGAGGGAGGGACTACTACTGTAGAGGCTCTCGTAAAGAGGTTTAGGGTACAGGAATCGCACATCCTAGTCGCTTTGGGAGTACTGTGGAGGAGTGGTATGGTAGAGCTGTACTATGGTGGGGAGAGGTTAGAGCCAGATTTCCTGTAGGTGATATTTTGATAGACTACTCTCTCGAATCACTCCAAAGAATATACGGTAAGCCAGTAGACCACATATCACACTCCTATACGAAGTGGATGAGTAGGTACGAGAGGTATGGGAGTGTCATAGAGTGGCTTAGGGATCACGACCCACTATGGGGGGAGATTGCAGAGGCTGTCAATGAGTATGTCCGTAGGAAGTGGGAGGTACAGCCAACACCATTAACGGATAGGCAGATCCACTACTACCTAGTAGGCTCTAAACCAGAGGTCTACATGAATACCCTCAAGTACTACAATAAGCTGATAGATCTGATCCTAGGATTGAGGCTGAGTGGGGAGCTGGATTGGGATTGGATATCTGAGCAGGAGAGTGAGGTCGAGTACAATGGTTTCTTCAGCTGGGAGTTGGATGAAAAGGATGCTATAGACAGGGCTCTCGGTACTGCTGAATCCTATGTCTTCCAGAACCCTTGGGACTACCAGGATGAGAGGGTGATGGTGATAACTGAGAAGAGGGAGCTGAAACCACAGTTAAGCTGGGTGTGTGATTCGTACATGGTAGACCTAGTATGCTGTAAGTCGTATGGAGTATGGAGTACGATGGTTCACAAGGTGGCTAAGAGGGTTAAACTGTACTTAAGGCACGGTATGAGGGTGACTCTGGTATTCGCTACAGATCACGATCCTAGTGGTCTGGATATCAATAGGTTCTACATGGCTATCCTGAGGTTCAAGTGGAATCTAAACGAGAATGTAGAGTACTATAGGCTTATGCTCAATATGGATCAGGTAGAGAGGCTTAAACTACCACCGTACCCAGCTAAGGTTAGAGATCCACGCTATAAGTGGTATGTTAGGGCATTTGGGGATTGGTCGTGGGAGGTTGATGCTCTGGAGAGGGAGGGTATGCAGAGGATACTGGAGGAGTACATTAAATCGAAACTAGATGAGTCGAGTATTAAGGAGGCTAGGAGGAGGGAGGAAGAGCAGAGGAGGAGGATAAGGGAGAGGGTAGAGGAGATTAAAAAGTACCTTAGGGAGATAGGAATTCTATAGAGTAGGAGAATTCTATACTAAACCTTTTAAACAATCCTATTATTGATGGAGTTCACTCTAGAGTTCGTACTGGCATTTACCCTATTCTCTCTAGCACTAGCTACAGGACTCTACTGGATATCCCTAGAATCTTTACCCCAACCCCATCAATTAAACCCAAGAGCATACTCATACCCAGTACACCTGACGATCTATAGGGAGGGGGATGAGCTGGTAGTGAGTAGTGTAGAGGGGTTCACAGTAGCCATTAGTGTAGTGTGCTTCAATCCAGATGGCTCATACAGAGTATACTCTGGGGAGACTGAGTTCAGGCTACCAGTCTACAGTTTCGTAGTAGTCTTCAGTAGCTCATGTATAGAGTACTGGGGTACTCCGCCAAGAGTAAATGGCTACGTGGCACCCTATGGATTCTATCCAGAAAGACCAGATCCACCATACCTAAGGCTTGTAGGGGGTAATATTGTAGAGATAAGACCAGAGGAGTATGGTAAGGGTGCCTACGGTATCAGGAGATTAGTGGTATTAGAAAGGTGTGTAATGGTTGGGGAGATCTAGCTCTATCTCTAGATGAATTGATTAAGACCATGTGTAGCCACAATCAATACACTTATAGCGAGTTTCCTCAAATGGAATACCACATGAATAGAAAACAAGCCCGAGAGCAAACGCTAGTGGTAGGAAAGATAAATCTATACTAACAAGGGGGAGATAGATGATGAAACCCCAGATGAAATTCAAGATATCAGAGACTTCTTCCTTAATGATTTCAGTACTCCCACATTTTGGACATTTCATCAACTTATAATTCGATTGAATGTAGATAAATCTCTATTGATTAGCTTCATCCACCTCTCTCGGTAAACCCTTTATCGTATGTCCTGTAGTTTAACTGATGGTGTACTACTGTCCAGAGTGCGGTACGAGAGTAAGAGTGCCCGTAAAGGCTTGGAAGTTTGGACATGTACTCATAGGACTTTATAAGTGCCCCCTGTGTGGTAGGTTCTTTAAAAGAAGGGTAGTGATTGGGAGTAGGAGTGCTGAGAGGAATTAGTACCCTAGTCCTAATGGTAGTCTATGCCTACATGGTACTACTAGTCCAGCTCCCACTACTAGTATTGAGGGTGAAGGAAGGTGAACGGTAGGAGTGGCCAAGTATACCTGCTCGATGCTATAGCCGCTATCGTACTCCTACTGACTGTATGCATCCTGATATGTACAGTACTCAGAGTACACTTGACCAGAGTATACACACCACCAGAGGGTGTACTGGGTGTTATGGCTAGAGATCCTAGGTTTATCGAAGCCGTGTACAGGGGAGATGTGAGGGTACTGGAGAGTATAGTCAAATCGTATGTCGGGGACATGCCCTATAACCTGACGGTATATGCTGATGGTAGGAGGGTCTTGAGCATAGGTGGAGAGGTAGAGGGTGTATCGGCTGTCATCCAGCTGACTGGGTATGGGGGTAGGGTTGAGGAGAGGTTGGTCTGTCTGGTTGTGGGTGGTGGTTGATGGTACTTGATGCTAGAGAAGATGAGGAGAGGATGAGGGCAGAGAGGTTAGCTGAGATAACGATTGATGTATTTGTAGAGAAGTTTATAGAGAAGGAGGATATGGAGCTCACGGAAGAGGAGGAAAGGGAGTTAATAGAGAAGATTACGGATAGGATTGTTGAAGAGGATCTAGTATAATCCATAACTATATCATTTTATGATCTCTAGAAGAAACTATTCCTCCTCTACCCTAGTCCTCATTAATACATCCGCAATACTCCTAAACCTAGTAGGTCTCCTCCCCCTAACCTCCTCCCTAACCTCAACCCTACCAACACCACCCGATGGTGGCTTTACTACCCTCCTAGCTTGTGGGGGTGCGGGTACCCTCGGCATGGGTTCTGGAACTACCTCTGGAGCTATCTCTGAAGCTACCTCCTCTACTGGCTGTCGTGCTACTGCTGGCTGTGGTTGTGGTGTGGTAGATGTGATCACTAGTGGTGCTCTCCTCCTCCTTCTCCTCTTATAGAGCTGGTATGCACCCACTAGGGATGGTGGTACTGCTAGTAGTGGTAGGTATGTGAGGTCTACTCTGTACTCCCTCTTCCCAATAGATACTACCCCACCCTCCCAGTATATAGTCTTCGAGAATGGTGTGCCCAGTACCTCAAATCTATAGACTGCATGGGGCATATCCTCAAGTACGTAGGATGGCTCTCCAGTTAGAGTCCATGTGAAGTTAGTACCAACTAGGGTGATCCTCAGGGTAACTCCCCTAGGAGCTTCTACAACCATGTCCGAGACTAGTACTCTAAGCCTCCAGTCCTTTCCAGTATCTAGGGTGAACTCCCCAACACATATTCCAAGCCTGTACACTCTGACCAGAACTTCAGTCCTATGGGTCTGTACTCTATAGTGTGTGGTATTGTAGGGTTCGACAATACCACCCAGTACTACAACATGAACCTTCTCCGTAATACACTCACCGTACTGGTTGGTAACCTTGATGTAGAACTCTATGGGCTGTGCTCTTACCCTAGCTATCGTTAGCAGTAATATCGTTAGTAGGAGTACTATCGTCCTAAGTACAATCGTTCTCTTCATACTTCATCTTCCCTCTCGATAGTAGAATTCCAGAGCTCTTCCAATACAGTAGAGGGGGAGTATGTACATCAGCTCTCTAGGTCTTACTATCCCCACTAAGAGGGCTACTACTAGGAGGAGAATTTCGAGTAAGATGATCGTGAATACGTAGAACCTCTCGTTAAGCACTCTAGTAATCCTACCCATCATACCTTATAGCACCTCACCCTGACCCTATCCATACTAAGGCACTCGTACTCGACCTCGTAAACCCCATACCCCCATATCTCTACAGCATCCTCGAACTGAATGGATAGATCAACTCCTGAGGGCGAGTAGTCGGTCACTAGTCCGAGCTTCATGAAATCCCTAACAGAGCCTAAGCCTACAGTAGTTCCCATGAACTCTATCCTACTATCAGTAAATCTAACACCAACACCACTCGGCAGTAGTACTCTAAACCTCACTCTTGAGTTCGGTCTACAGTACACTGATGCAAGTCCAGATAGTAGTCTACCCGCTTCAAATACAGGCTGTGGTATGGATATGATGAGTAGAACCAGTACTAGATATGCTAGTAGTCCAACGTATAGTAGTACGTAGTCTACACCCATAGGATCACCCTATAGTTATAGTGAAGCCCCTTGAGTCCTCGAATACGAGTACTCCTGTGTACTCGACCTCCACAGTACCATCTACATACCTCTTTTCACCTACTATCCTCTCAGCACGAAATTCGTAGAGTGTGGGGGTATCGGTACTAACTCTCAACTTCACATACTTGACTAATCCGAGTACTGGATCTCTACGCTCACTCCTCTCCAGCACCTCTACCTTGAGCAGTACGTAGACCTCCTCCCAACCCCATGAGTAGTGTACTCTAACCCTAGCCTCTTTGTGGTATTCCTCTTGAACATAGTAGTCTACTACAACCCTATCTGGTACTGGTGCTATCCTCTGGTCTAACAACCTGTACTGGGATTCTAGTGTAGTCTGAAAGTCCTGTGAGGCTAGGGAGTTAACGACCAACCAGTACATGGTGATTAGAGCCTCCTCCCTACTCTCCTCCCTCAGCACTACCACATGGGAGGCTGGGTGAATGGCAACCCATAGTAGTAATAGTATCGATACCACGTATGCTAGTAGGGTATAGTTCATACTCTATCTCCTTTTCTAGCTATCATTATAAGGGGTATTTAAAAGAAAAACAAATCATATTACCTTCCTACTACACATTTGAGCAAACTGACATAGTTTACACTCCCAACTATACTTGGGAGCCTTTAGCTTTAGAGAGTCACTTATCAGCTCAGCTACTAGTGAATCACTTGCCTTCTCCATTATTGGATATTCGCAGATCCTGTCTGGCGTTACGTAGACTAGTACTGAGAAGTCTAGGTCGAACATCCAGTTGTAGAGGGAACACTGCAAGACGTGGTGTTCTCTAGGTAGACTAGTTTTAAGAGGACTTCTATACACTTTTAAGAGGACATCTACACAGGTCTATAACCCAGAATACCTCTGGAATGATAAGATCCGGATCGATAAAACCATACTTTGCAGATAGGATCACTCAGCGGTCTGCGAACTTTTCAGCATACCTTTTATTAATCTTAAAGGGAGGACTAATATATGCATCCTTAGCTTACACGGACCCATAGTTGGGTGGCGATCCCAAATTTTCTTCCTACCATGTGAAACTATAACTAAGATTAAAGATAGGATAGTATACACTATCTTTAATCGCACCGCTCACTGTAGGATTATGATGTGTCAGCTATACTATCAACACTTGAGTTCATAGTATTGGCAATATTCTCCATACTATTGACATATTTTGCTGTACTCACAGTAGTTAGGTTTCGGAAGGTCGTATCGGCTGGAGTAGGCATAACACCATTACTATAGCTAATATGAAAAATGAGGCATACATGTATCCGCATAGGGATATCCTTAACTTCGCTTTAGAGTGGTCTCTGAAAAGCCCCGACGATCTTGGAGCACTTCTGAGTATAACCTTATATTACTTTTCGGTTATCACCTGCTTCTCTACAAGGTCTTTATAGGTTTTGTTGGTTTTCATCAGTTCTTCGTGAGTTCCTTGGCCTACAATTCTTCCCTCATCCATCACTACTATCCTGTCACAGTACATTATCGTAGAAAGCCTGTGTGAGATCACTATGAACGTGGCTTCTGGAAAATGCCTGTATAGGTTTCTGAATATTCTGCTCTCAGTCTTTGAATCGACAGCTGACAGAGCCTCATCGAGTATTATGACGTATGGTTTATCCAGTACAGCTCTTGCCAGGTTAATCCTCTGCTTCTGACCATCGGATAATCCGGCACCGCCCCTCCCCACTACAACATCTAGTCTATCCTTGAGCTCCTCGAGCTCGCAGATCTCTATCGCTGAGAGTAGCTCATCCTCATCCACATTCCTGCCTAGCACAATGTTATCCTTAAGGGTCATATCACTGAATATGGGAGCCTCGTGGGGCACATAGGCTATTTTAGGATTTGGTAGGTTATATTCTCCAGCATCGATACCATTTATAGTCATATCTCCTGAGGAGGGCCTTAGAAAGCCTGAGATTATGAGCGCTAGTGTGCTCTTACCAGCCCCTGTCCTCCCCACAATAGCGACCTTTTCACCCTTCCTCACTGAGAAGTGTACATTTTTAAGTACATCCTCATGATCATACTTGAAGGTTATATCTTTCAGCTCTAGCGACTTGAATGAGGATATCTCTTTACTCCCCCTCCTCTCCTCCTCTTCTTCAAGGAACTTAACGACACGTTTAACTCGAGGTATCCAATTAAACAAGTTCATGTAGGTGCCATAGTAGAAGTACATGCTTCCACTATAGAGTCTCATAACGGGCCCCCAAAGTGCTATTACAGTCCCGAATGTTGTGAATCCATACATAGCGAGATATGAACCTATTATAAGTATGAGGTATGGTTGAAAATTACCGAGCAACGCCATGATTAGCCCAGCCTTACGTTGTATAAGAAACCTCTTTAGCACAAGATCCATTATAGATCTCCTATGCTGCTCAACTCTCTTTAAGAAGCAATCTATAATTCCCCTTGACTTAATTACTATGTGGTTTATTAAGGCCTCGAGCGCAGCATTTGTCGACCTGGACTCTTCCTCTCTTATCTTTTGCTCATAATCCCGAATTAACGGCAAGTATCTCCTGTATGAAACCATGTTTAAGAGGGTTAGGCCGAGAGAAATCAAGAGTAGCGGTGGACTCAGTGTTGCCATTATGTATATTTGAACGAGTAGGGGTACTATGTTATTTACGATGTCTACTGCTATGAACGCTACTACTAAACTGCTAAATACATTAATATCATTAAGTAGGGTTTGACTATAATCCCCAACAGTTATGTTTCTTACACTCTTTAAAGGCATGTTCATAGTCTTTCTGATAATGGCTAAAGTATAGTCTTTTCTTGCTATATATTGATATTTTAAATGGAGACTCTCTCCCAGCATATGTAATACTTGCCTGAGTAGGGTTGCTATAATAATTATTCCAACCAGATTGAGGAGATAGAATCCTGGTATGGCTTCTCCTCTAAGATAGGCTATAAGGCTATCTACGAAGTCTTTAGTGGCATATGTCATAGGGATACTCGGAATCGCTGATGCGGCTATCAGTATCGACGAGATTATTGTTATCTTACGGTAAGGCTTGCCATACCGGATGGATTGTCTGATCAACCATCTTATACCTTCCTTCATAAACCCCCTCCGAGACCCTCATAAAATTATCCCTTTTTCCCTAAATATATTTTTGTACTTCCTAATCGTATAAAGTTTTATCTTAATCTTCAATATCTCTTTGCTGAGAAAGCCCGCACATATTATACTGAACCTTACTAACTCCTTAAGCCTGTAGGAGGCTTTCTTAAGTTCGTCGTACTTCACTTCAGGCTCCATGTAGTCAACTAAGGTCTGATAGCGAACAGCTCTATCCAACCATTTAAATATATTATTGACGAAACGCGTAAAGGTTATTCTTCAACTAAAACCTTAAGCTTTGCTCCTATGAGCTCACCTCCAAGTACCCAAGATCGAAGATTGCTAAGCTTCAAACCAGAGAAGCGGTTATAGAACTTGACAAAACTATTTCTCCTATAGACTTTCTGGATCCCTCTTGTGCTCCTCTGCTTCCCTTCTTCTAAGTTCATATAATAATTTCTGTATACTCGGGTACCCGCTCATTAGATCACCGAGATATCGAGTGTTTAAAAGCACCTATAGAGTGTATGGAGAAGTGCAGGTATGCTAGGTGTGGTAGGGGTGCTGAGCTAATCCTAGTGATCGGGGGTAAGAGGGTTTACTTATGCAGAAGGCACTACGAGAGGATAGTGAGGTATGCTGAGAGGGTGATAGGTGATAGTCTCGATCTCGAAACCATCCTGAAACTCAAATATGGGAGAGTTTACATCAGGGCTTTTAAACACTAGTAATACTGATGATTGCCCTACTATTAGTGGGATTAGTACTAACCCTACAGTTCACACCATCCTACACATCCGAAGTGTGCTGGATAACCCTATCACACTCTAGGGTCGGGGGAGTGCTCCAGCCCTACGAGAGGGTGTTCAAGGTATGGAGTACTAGGGCTATTGAACTTGAGGTAGAGGACTATAGGCGTACTATCATGGACTACTACCTGATGGCTAAGGATAGTATTCTTAGGAATAGGCTTGAGGATGCCAGTATAGAGCTCGCCGTAATGATGACCCTGATGCTGAAGGCTAAGGGTGTTGATGAGCCTATGGCTCTGAGAATTCTGGATGTAGTGAGGAGAATCAATTGGAGTAGGGTCGAGCTGAGCGATAGGGATGTGGGCGAACTTATAGATGAATGGCTTGACTACACACCAAAATCCCTAGAGGATCTAGCCTACAAGTACGCCTCAGTATGTCTCTCTATACTTGATAGGATGCCAGTAGACTCCTTCGTAAGGGTAATGTTCACACCCATTTTAAGGGAGATGTACATAGCTGGACTGGTCGCTATAGTCGTGACATGCTCGTACTTCGTCGTCAAAAGGGTTAAAGTCGAGGCTGAGGGTGTTAGGTATGAGGGGTATCGTTAGCCTAATCGTGATCACTCTAATCGTACTAGTACTCATCGTAGGCACTACAATCGCTCATGCCACTCCAGTAACCATAGTACTCAGGAGTACTGACTACGGCACCATCAGGTATAGGGAGTACATCCCAAGACCAGATTACAGGTCTAAATCGCTGACATGTTCAGAGATCGCTAGGGAGCTACTACTGAAAGCTGTATATGGTGAGGATGTAGACCACGTTAAGCTCAACTACGTACTATCATGCTATAGGGATGGGTACTTCGTCCTGACCCCAAGATCCAAGGAGCTATCACCAGAGTCCACCCTATACGCTACATGGCTACTGAGACTACTAGACTACGATATCCAAATAGACCTTTCAAAAATATACTCTGAAATATCCAGAGCTAGGACATTCTCTAAAGTCTACTACCTAGTCATGACCCTGAAGGTGCTGGGCTATCAGTTTGATAAGAGCCTATTAGAGGATTTCGAACTTCAAAGTGGAGTATCTGAGCTGAGGAATTCGAGTAGGGCTAGTGAACACGCTACAGCACTATGGCTAAACCTCTACCCAGACGACTATGTTAAGGCATACTCCCTACTCAACTCGGATAACAGGGGGTATAGGCTCAGGGCTAGGATAGTCCTCAAGAACTATACATATAGAGATCTAAAGATCGAGTACGATTGGTTTTCAATAGAAACCCTACTAGTACATAGACCAGTATTTGTGAATGCTACCATAGAACCCCTAGTGATTGTAAAAAGAGAGCCTGAACTTATAGAGGCTAGGGTGGTTAGGTGGTATTCGGAGCCTGTAGAGGAGTATAAGTTCTCTTGGAGGGTGAGAGAGGGTAGAGTATACTCGTACATCTATGCTGAGGGTAGGGTTGTAAGGTTTGAGCACTTGGTAGGGAGGGGTGATAGTGCGGTATTGACTTTGAAACAGCTGAAGTATGGTATGCTTGATATAGAGTGTACCTACAGACACCCATACACCCTAGTACTGAGTATTGGAGGGCTTGTCTTCAACCTGACCTCTACAGATAGTACCTCGAAGTGGAGGGTACAGGTACCGCTAGTAGGCTCCTATAGAGTAGAGGCATGTATTATCGGGAGTGGGAATGTACTTAGGGGTAGTGGTGTAGTCTACCTAGAGCCTACCCTAGAGAGGAGCCTACTCGACTACGCATGGCTGACCATTCCAGCCATAGCCTCTACTGTAGTCCTAGTAGGGGCTAGGGGCTGGAGGAGGAGGCTAAAGATCTCATTACCAGCAATCATGCTTCAGATAGTCCCTATAGGAGTATACCAGATACTCGAAGTACACCCGCTATGGTATACTATTGGAGTTAGTATAGTACTGTTGATTGTTGCTTGGGTTGTGGATGGGGTCGCTTTGAGGGTTAGTCTGGAGTACATAGTCATCCTATCCCTACTGTCAATAGCATCATTCCTCACAGCAAACCCGCTAGTCCTGTTATTGGGGGGTATTGGGAGTGCAATATTCCTAGGCTCGGCACTACTCTACCCATCCGAGAGACCTAGGACTGAGAGACTTTACAAGAGTGTAATGGTACTCTACTCACTGGGTGTCCTAGTCTCAAGCCTTGTGGTCGAGCTTTCCACAGCCCTAGCCAGCTTCCTCTACGCACCAGATGAAGCCTTTGTGGACTCGATAAGGGTTCAATCGATGTTCATAGCAAACCTCATATCCATAGTACCAATACTAGCCCCCATAATACACCTAGCAAGACTAGTACTCGCATTCGAGAGGGCTAGAGAGGTAGAGGGGGTTATCAGACAGCTGGGAGTATAGGGTTTTTGATGGATATGTACTTAAACACAATTTTCCAAGCTCTTTTGATGCTCAGTGAATTGAAAAGAGAGGATTGTGTTGAAATGTTGGGTGTTGCATTTAGAGTGGTAAAAATTAAGGTTGATTTTTATGAAATTCTAAGCTTTTTCTAAGTAAGTCTAACCATTTGTTTTTGCCTAAGTTCAAGTCTGCTTTCACCTCCTCTGCTGGAGTCTTACCATCTAGGCTTATATGCAGGCGAATGAAGTTGGTAGTAAATCATGTGTCTATTGATTATCAGTGTATCTTCAATCCTCTCACTACTTTTCCTCCATCTCTCACAATTTCGCACAATCTCTCGACTAAATTGTTGTTTAGTTATCCTTTCCATCTTACATTGTTTATGTGTTTGCAACTTCTATGATAATACTGGAATTCTTTATTGAATACCTTATGATAAACTCCTAAACCCGAAAAAGATTTTTATACTTACATGAGCGATAAGAGGACTGAGGAAGATAAGGAGTCTGCTGGATATAGTGGATAAAGGTGAAAAGATGAATGAGCTCGTATATACTGTCAAAATTAGAAATAGCATGAACTTCGTATATCCTTCCAAAACAGAACAAAAAGCGAACTTCATGTATACTATACTAAGCGATATTGGGCTTGGTGATTAGTATGGAGAGAAATGAAATTGAGAAAATAATGTTGAGTATTCACTTAAAAGGTGAAATAATAGGAATAAAGAGAGGAACACATGGAGTTGTATTTATAGTAGACCAGCAAGCTTATCCAAGATATATTGCATACAAAACCACAAAAGAAGAATTCGATAAAAATAAACTGGATGCGTTCATAAGAGAGATAAGGGTATGGTTTAATGTAAAAGGTCATCCATTAATTTTAACCCCACTTTATATCACCAATATCGGAAATAGACCTCTAATTTGTATGCCTTTCTGTGAAAAAACTCTTAGGGATTATTTAAATGATCGCGGAAGTTTAAAACCCGTGGAAGCCTTAGTAATTGTTTCCCAAATACTTAAAGGGTTAATCTTCGCAAGGAGTAGAGGTATAGAATCTCATCAAGATTTAAAACCAGAAAACATTTTACTACAAGACCAAAGTAAAAAGTTTGTTGGATGGCCTCCACAAAATGTTGATCGATCGCTAGAATGGCACGTCAGGATTGGAGATTTTGGCTCCGCTAATGCATGGAAAGAGCTTGGAAAACCGTACGGCACAAAACCTTACATGGCTCCAGAACAATGGAGAATGAAAAGTGAGTTAGAGAAGAAAGGAGAGATTAAGGAAAAGATTGATTTTTCTAAAGTAGATGTATTTGCAGTAGGTGTTATTTTGTATGAACTCCTTACTGGCAAACATCCTATAGGAGTAAAAACTTCAGATGTTTGGCCAGAACCAAAAGAGGGTTTTCCTAAAAAATACAAACATGATAGAGTTTGGAAGAAATGGTCTAAGAAAGCAAGTGAAGATATCAAGCTTAAAAACATAGAGTTAAAGGAAGAAATAGAAAGTCTAATCAAGAACATGTTGCTCTCAGATATTAATGAAAGGTTAGATTTACATTCTGCATTCAAAAGGGTAATGGAACTGTTACATAAGCTTCATAAACCAACTGCGAAACAACTTGAACTATTGTTTGAATACTATGATTGCTTGGCAAATTATTTAGATGAATATAATAGACTGTATTCGCTTATACAACTTTCTCAGCTTCATGGACAGAAAAAAATAGTCATTGAACAATTATTGAAAGAAATTAAAGATATGGAAAAATGCATAACTTCACCGGCTGATGCCCTCTACTTTTGTGAACTTTGTTATAGAGCAGCTAGATTACTACTCTCAGAACGAAGTAAAGAAAATGACGATAAAGCTAGGATTTTGGCTAATATGATATTAAAGACGGCTACTAGATGGAGAGATAAAATAAAAACTCACCATAGATATCCAGAACTAAAGTTAGGGGATCAAACTCTGTTTAAAACACCTCAATTTAGAGATTTTGAAATCTATGCCGAAATAATCGAGTATGCTAGAAAAATTTTAGAAAAAGTTACAGGAAAAGAAAAGACCAGAGTTCTTTTTGAAAATGTAGATAATTATACGAAATCAGCTTATTTTTACAGCATAGCATCCGATTACCATAGTAAAGGAGACGAAATAAAAGCTACGGAAATCCTTAAGAAGTGTATAGAGCTTAATCCCAATGAAGCTGTATTCTATTACATGAAAGGGCTTTGGTTGATGCACTATTTAATTAAAATGGAAGCTTTTGGGAAAATAGAGAGCGAAAAAAGAAAACTGTTAAAGAAATCCATAATAGCAAATGCTAGGAAAGCTGCTGAACTTGCACCAGATTGGAAAGAAGCAAAGAAGTTTCTAGAAGAACTATTGAGAGAGAATTATCTATGATGTTGCCGAACCCCACGCTTCACTACCTTCGTGGCTCGTCCTTCGGGTCTCGGAAATTCAGATATACTCAAAACGTTAAGTGGGACATTTTGTTCTATTTCAAGATTGATTTAGAGTTACCACTACGTCTGCAATACCACAAATACAACATCTAAAGAATCAACAGAGCCGAAAAAGGAAAAAATGTTTTAGATCGTAGTCTCACTAACCAATGGTCTGATAGCCTCTACTTTCCTTAACCTATCTAGGATCAAGTACACTCTACCCCTCTTATAGGATCCCTTAGGCTCTAGCTCCTCTACTCTCACCAGTCCCTCTACTCTAGCCACCTCATCGAATGCTACATAGAATTGGGCACAGTCCACTGGGGTGGGTTTATAGCATTCATCCAGCCACTTGAAGTAATCTCTAGCTGAGACTTTGATCGTATTCCCCTTGGTCCTTTTCAACTTATCTCTGAACCACAGATACACACTCTGAACCAGTACTGAAAATTCAACATATTGTACACCCCTGAATCTCTGATTAAGGATCCCGCTCATTTGTCTCACCAATATATGGACTGTTTAAAAGGAGCGGAAATTACCTAAAGTCCACTAGAGAGCTCTCTGCTTCAAGGGAGGAGGTCTCTAGTACGAGGAATTGTGGAAACTATACTTGGGGAAAAATTAGGAGAAAGTTAAAATGTCCGCGTAGTCATCAAGGTATTTTATCACTTTCCTTACATTTTCTACTGCTCTCACTAGATCCTCTGATGCACTCTGATAATTCATCATAGTCAAGGTATTGGCAATCTGAGAGAGCTCAAGCTCTATACCTCGTAATCTGCTCACAATTATCCTAAGTACTATCTCCTCCAGTTTCTCTTTCTTAGATTCTCTAATGCTTAGTACTTTGGGGCTCCCGCTCATTTTTGATTACCAATATGTCAGCTATTTAAAAGGGGGAAGATAGAGAGCTCTTACACTAATCCTTTTAAGCATAGGGTATGTTGATGGAACTATTGGACTACTGGATAGAGGAGAAGAATGGACTACTCGATAGGATAGTCTATAGGCTGAGAGATGGAGAGGCAGGGTACTACAGGGTTGTAAGGCTCATCAGACTACTGAGGACACCAAAGGAACTAGCACAGATAGAAACCCTACTCGATATGCACCAAGATGTAGTATCAGCATTCAAGACAGAGACCAAAGCGAGACTAGTACTCCTAGCAGTCAATTCGAAGAAGTACGGACTAATATGGTGCTATGGGGTAGCGGTATCCAATAGGGAACTAAGTAGGGCAGAGGAGTGGTGTAGAGTTCTATTCGAGATGCTGAAATCATGCCTAATGGGAACCTATAGGCAGATGGTATTTAGAGAACTATCGTATCGAGAGGGGGCAGAACTCGTATCGATCCTAATGAAGTCGGACTCGATAGCTGTCGTGGTAGGTCTACCAGAGCCTAGGGAGGCTATGGCTAGACCCTCAAAGACAGTCTACTACTACGTGGGGACTAGGATCATAGAGATGGTAGAGGAGGTAGTGAGGGGGCTGGTATCTACGGGTAGGGAGTTCGCATACCTAGTACTGGCACAGGCAGTACCACCAGAACAGCTTAGGGGACTGTTGAGGAAGGTCTCAGACCTAGCAACCAAGTACTCTACTTTCGAGGAGATGGCTAGTTTAGGTTTCTATGTGACCCTACCCATAGCCTACACTAGGAGTAAAGGGTATGGGGTTAGCGAGGGTGTAGCGAAATCGAGGGGTAGTAGCATAGGGGACTCTTTCACCCCACAGCTATCCGATGTCGGGCAGAGGAGTATTGGTAGGAGCGAGGTCAGAACCGAGGGAGTGACTGAGGGGAGGAGTGAGAGCCTAGTCCACACGGAGTTTAAGAGCGAGACCGAGGGTGTAGCTGTTACCGAGGGTAGGACTATTACTGAGACTCAGAGCAGGACTGAGACTAGGGGCTGGAGTAGGGGTGAGAGTGTTAGCAGGGGTACTGCTAGGACTGAGTTCAGGAGCGAGAGTATGGGCTTCTCCCGATCTAGGAGTACTGTCGAGAGTTCTTCGGAGACTAGGATAGAGGGAGAGGTCTACACTAGACCAGCTACCACTATAACAGAGCCACTAGATACTTCTAAAGAGTACTTAGTACCATACGAGTATAAGAGAGAGGTTAGTGAGACTGTAGACCTGTCTAGGACTGGTAGTAGTAAGGTTGTGGATACTATTGGAGAGCATGAGAAGGGTCATGGACTGGGGTATAGGGGTAACCCATCATTTGGGTTCAGAGCATATGGGAAAGGAGGCAGTTTTACAGTACCAGCATGGGGTTATGATTCGGGTAGGAAATTAGAAAGAACAACAGAAGCGACAATCGAAAAATTTGAACAGACGGATAAGATCGATAGGAGTCAGGAGATCAAGGTAGAGCCTAAGGAAGGAGATAGAGTACTTGTCGAGGAGACTAAACCAGCACCCACTATAACGAGACCACACGACATACCAGAGACACCAGAGGATGAGGGAGTATCTAAGACATGGTACTCTCCCGACTACAGGGTAGTGACTGGAACCAGATCCACGAGCAGTTCATTCAGCGAGAGTAGGATGAGTACGAGGGGGACTTCCATGACCACATCCACGACTAGAACCACATCTAGGGAGGAGTTCGGCTCCACATCCATTACTAGGGGCAGGTCAGTGAGTAGGCATGAGAGTGTTACTAGGAGTAGATCAGTAACTAGGGGAGAGAGTGTATCGAAGGGGATTACTAAGAGTAGGAGTGAGAGTAGGAGTATTTCAAAGGGTATTATAGTGACCGATTCTATGGCTCTGGGTAGGGGTGAGGGTTACGCAAGACTGCTCGGTACCTCAATCCAGCTATCGAGGACAAGGGGGTATAGTGTATCAGAGGGTAATGTATATGGATTGGGGGTATTCCCAGGGATCTCAGCCTCGATATCCGTTAGAAGAGTGGACGAGCTCAGAAGATTAGCACACCAATACCTGCTCTTCGAGCAGAACAGGATAGCACAGATGCTAGCACAGGGAGGGTACCACGTACTCTGTGCCGTAGTTGGGGACAAAGATATCACTAAAATAGCTATGGGATTGATCCAGCAGGCGTACACACCTACAAGGCTATACCCAGAGCCACTAAGGGTTCTGGAGGGTGATGGTGAACTACTACTCTCAGCAAAAACACTATCCTTCGACCTGAGGAGAGGAAAGCACCTGATAAGACCCTACAGGTACATGAACCTATATACTGCAACAGAGGTAGGTGCATTAACCCACCCACCGAGAGTTGAAGTCCCCGGTATCGAGGTCGTCGTGGAGAATATTCCAGAGTTCAGAGTACCACCACCTAGATCATACGATGTTGAATTTGGGAATGTAGTATCTCATGAAACTGGCGGGGTTACTGGGAT
>Ga0190367_1000774_pt1 | contig 20896 bp, 19 predicted proteins | sample 4872181011_MG_FD_171838 | JGI IMG/M metagenome (GOLD analysis project Ga0190367, IMG submission 171838) | Hydrothermal vent microbial mat bacterial communities from Southern Trench, Guaymas Basin, Mexico - 4872-18-10-11_MG | ecosystem: Environmental > Aquatic > Marine > Hydrothermal vents >...
CTCTGGAGATGGTTAATAGAAAAGTGTGCTCAATTTAAACCTATATCGTTTTAGAAAGAGCACCATATCCCATTTAACAACAATGCAGCCTCTTGACATTTGAATTATTTTCTCATACGATAGTTTGATATATAGAACTTTCGTTTGATTAATCAAACGAAGGATAAAGTAAGCAAATTTTAAAATTAAAACTCTTTGCTCTTATTTTGTCCTAATATTGACTACTATTGCCTTCTGATACTCAACTATCTTCTTTGGACTAATTTTTGATAACCTATCTATCCTTCCTCCCCCACCAATTACAAATTCATTCTGAAGAACTCTTGGATCAACTATAGTCTTAACTTTTATTCCAACCGGAGGGACCGCCCCTACTTCAAATCCGGTTATCTGCTTAACCTCTTCAGGTCTCGCAAGCCTAACCTTTCCAAACAATTTCTGGAGCTTATTAAGGTCAACTCTTGATTCACCATCCACTATTACTAATATTGGCTCTTTTTCAGAAATAAAGAGCAAGGATTTTATTATTTTTCTTGGCTCTGAATTAGTTGCTCTAACAGCTTGCTCTACAGTCTTAACTGGCTTCCCTACTTCTATTATTTCTCCACCCAATTCCTTAACTAATTTCCTAATACTTTCCATTTTTCATCTTCTCCCATTAACCTAATATCTTTTAAATGGATTTCGCTCCAGCTAGCTAAGCCAAATAATTTATTTTTCTTTCTTTCCTAGGCAATCTATAAGCCATTTTCTGGAGCGGGTGTGCTATATCTTCTAGGAATCTTCTTGGATCGACTTTGGAACCTATCTCATCCAAGACCCATCCTACAATATCAAAAGAAGTAATTGCCCTCCATCCAATCTCATCCCTTTCAAGCAAAGCTGTTATGTAATAATAAGGAGTTTCCATGCAAAGGACAAATATTTCAGAATTTCTATCTGGAGTGGCTAGATAGCTCCCGGTTGGTAAGTTGCATATGTAGACCTCTTCTAATGGTTTCTTGCTTTTGAGCCTTAAAACAAGGGCTCCAATCTCAATCATAGTTCTGAAAAATGTTTGTACAAAATGATCTGGAATATTCCTTGGAATAAAAGATAGGAATCCTTCCTCGCTTTGAATAAGGAAATTAGGAACATTAAGCAAGACATTTATTATCATTCCATCCCTTATCCCACTCTCTTCCATAATTCTTACCAAATTTCTACTTCCCTCCTTCCCTAATAATTCCTCTACTTTCCTTACAAGATTTCCATAAGAAGGGGAAATAGAAATTTTCTGATATTTTTCCCAAATCTCTGTTAATGAACCTTCACTTATCTCTCTTGAAATGGATGCTAAGTAACCGTATCTTCCTATCAATTCTTCTAGGCTAGAATTATAAAGAGATAGGTACTTCTTAGCTAAATCCTTTCTTCCAAAAATTGAAAACAAATTCCTAAAGAAAAGGGTTTTATCAAGTAAATAGAAATCCTTCCCTATTTTTACAAATGAAATAAAACAGAATTTATTCGCCTTTCCAGGAATCCTACTAGTGCATGCATAAAATATTAATTCATTTCCTTTTGGATCAGTACCTCTAAACTCAAAGCATTGATTATTTCTACGAATTGGGCAAGTAATTAAGTCCCTTTGAGTTCCAATCCTTGCTACTAGCCTAACATAGCCAGGAGGTAGGTCTGGTGTATTAGTTACAAATAGGGATAAAGGAGGGGAAGATTTTGGCTTTATAAGAACTTCTAGAATATCTTTAAGATCTTCAATCCTAATTTCTTCTGGAGGGAAGTAAAGGATTTCACCAAATTTCTCTTTTAATTCCCTAGGCTCAATAGAGTTCCAAAACTCTTCTAATATCCCTATAGCTTCTTCACCACTATCCATAAGATACAGATACATCCTGAAAATAAATTCATAGAGCTAATTAAGCTAACCTTATTATACCTTGTTGTGGAGAAAGCTACCTCTTTGGATATAAAACATGGTTTTGGAATACTTAGTCCTAAATTAGAAGGAATTTTAAAAGAAATGGAGAAGAAAGGGGTAATAGATAGCTCTGAAATATCTGAGAAGTCCCTAATTCTTAGATTTCCATATAGGGATGGCTTGGTTTGTGATATAGTGGACTTCTTTAATTATTTCTATTCAAATTGGGAAAATGTATCCCTTATTCTTTGGCCAAGGGATAGCGAGGGGGTTAAGGGAGGGATAAAATTAGCAAGAGCAAGGGAGGAAGACCTAATTAGGGAGTATCAAAGAATTGACTTCCTTATTTATTGTCCGGATGGATCAATAATTGAGGCTTTACTTAGAATAGAAAGACCTGAAGATTCTAAACCTAAAAGAATTTGGCTAGAATTCAAAAGATACCTTCTCTCAGCTCCTATAGGAAAAATAGTGTTAGTGGCATTTTCTAGCCTAAAATATAGGGTATTCAGAGGTAAAGATAAAATAAGAATATTTTATAGGCCTTTGGAAGATGTGGCTGGAATGCCTATTATCCAAATATCCATTCTTAATTCTGAGTTACTAAAGCTTATGGAGGAATTTTCTAATTATTTGCTTAATGGGAAGAAGTTTAGACCTATAAGGGAACCATATATTTACTGACTTAGAAAATGTAGTAGGAGCTATCTAAGGGAGGCTCCTTTTGTGTAGAGAGTGAGGAAAGCGCCTCAAGCAAGGAGGAGGGTTTCTCCATAATAGCCTCCTGGAATTCCTCCCATTCTATATCTCCCATTATTATCCTACATTTATTTAGGAATTCATCAAATCTATCTTTACTTATCCCAGATTCTTCCCTAATCCGCTCCAGAATTTCCTGGGCGCTTAGAATCCTATATCTGTCCCCTTCTTTTATAAATAGCCCCATTTTATATCCTTTCAAAAGGTCTTTTAAATGCAGAATAAAGAAATCTCTATTTTCAGTAGAGTAATAGATACCATGCTCATAATATCCCTTGCCCCTCCCCTTTGTTGAATCCCTATCATATAATCCTCCTAGCAGGTAAGAAAAACCCCTGCTGAGGATTTCTACAGTATTCCAGTTAACCGACATTGACATTATCCCATATTCAGCATCACTCCATTTAATTAGGAGTGTTAGCAAATCCGTATAAACTGGAGCAGGTAACCCAATTCTATATCCAAATTTCAACAATCTTTCCCTCTCTTCTTCTGATAATAGCTCTTCCATTAACTTAACAAAGAGAGTTTTTGAGTATTTTTCTCTCAATTCATCAAAACTCATCATTTTTACATGCATTTTCCTTTCTACCAGCTCATCTTTGCTTGGCAAGAAATTTTCCATTATTTTCCTATACTCTTCTTCCAATTCTTTCCTTATCTTATCATCCTTCAATGGTATTCTTCTTATTATTTCAGGCTTATCAACCAAATACCAATTATTTCCCTCCTTTTTTAGTAAGACTCCAATATAGTAAGATACCCCTCTAACCTTAGCAGCTCCCAGAATACAAACATACTCAGACCTCCTAAGCCTTATCCTTATGTCGGGAGAGGGACCATAGGGTGAAATCTTATAAAAAAATGGTAAGAGGGTAGGAGAAATATGAATTTCTTCCAAATTTTCCTTTGATTCCAGGCCTACAATAATTCCTATTAAAGCATGAAAAAAGACCGATCTTGTTGAAGTAAATGCAACAAAAGGAAGGAAAATAGGAAAAAGCCAATTTACTACATATTCTGGAAAAAACTTTTCCAATCTTGGAGTTTCCGGACAAACGAGTGAAAACCTTTCTAATATTTCTCCAAGATCTAAATTAGGTATTACCCGCTCCTCTACAAATTTAATGAATTCTTCCTTTCCCTCCTTCACACTATTCCTACTTAACAGTAATTAATAAGTATGAAGTACAATTTATCGAAAATTAAAATTTAGAATAACTAAATAAGAAGAAAAAATTATTCAGCAACAGGAGCCCAAGCTCCTGCAGTGAACTTTGCCTTTGTTACGTTGCCAAACTCCTCTGGAACTGCAGTTATTACTCCAGCAAACCAGTCAATTGCTTTGATTACATCCTCTGAGGTTACTCCAGTTATTAATACTACTGGAGTTCCTTCATGATCAGTCAGTTTTACTAATGGCTCTCCAGGAGCCACAGTATCGTTTCCTAGGAACTGGAGTGCAATTGAGTTTCCTAGGTAGGTTCCTAGTACTATCATTGGCTTGGTTGCAATTTCCTCAGTCTTTACTTCTAGAGTAACTGGTCCTACAGTATAAGCTTCTACTCCTGTAAATCCTTTAACAGTTCCTACTCCTGGAATTTCTTCTCCTACTCCATATTCAACTGTTACAGCTTCTGCTGCAGCTTCGGTTGGAGATATAAGTGCTTTATAGTATACCTTCTCTTCAGGTACGTACAATGTTACAGTGTTTGTTCCTTCTTCAGGAGTATACAACTCTCCAAATGTACCCCATGTTGTGTAGTAGTATGATTTGTGTGCATCAGAATCTGTTGCTCTCGCGTCTGGATATTTGATTGTTGCTTCTAATTCTTTTGGATTAGCTCCATTTACTTCTCCAGAAGCTATTGGTCTTATCACAAATGCTCCAGCATATGTACCATCGCTCTCTGGTTCTATGACTGTAACAGCTACTGTTTTTTGTCCATTCGCAGAGCTATCATCCTGATCTTCTTCTATTGCAACTTCGAAATCTCCAGCGCTTGCTCCTTTATTTACGTAGTATTTTACTCCTCCAACATCTATTACATCTGCCGCTGTTGTTACATTGGCTAATAGAGTAGTGCCGTCACTTGCATATACTTCATAGTGATTGTTAGTACCATCATAGTCTAGATATATTGTTCCCGTAGGTAGTAACACTTTGACCATATGTCCACTACCTGCTCCTGTGTCTGAATCTGTTATCGTTACACTCTTTGAAATTGCCAGCAATTCTCCATTATCTAATTTTACAACTGGGAATACTGCTGTTGCAGAATCTGCATCATATAAAATTTTTAGTTCGCCATCGCTCGTATCTTTATCATCAAAATCTACCTTGTACGCTTTTGTTCCTATGTACACAGACTTAGCGTTTGTTCCCGTACCAATATCTTCCGCTTCTGCAAGTAACTCTCCCGTTAGAGCATCGTATATCTTAATCTCGTTATCTGTAGTGCCATCAGTGCTTAAGTCCTTGAATTTAACTTTTATTATTCTTGCATCATCTATTTTTCCTGGGTTTGCAACCGTGTAGAATGTGACTTCTTCTTCATCGCTTACTGTGACTTTGCTCCCTTCTATAAATACCCAGTCATTTCCTTCATCGTCTTTTGCTTTTATTTCGCCGCTATCTATCTCACCAGTAGTTCCGTCATCTTCCCATTTAGCGAAGTATAGTCTCTTGCCGCCGTATTCTATATATAACTTTGTCTTTCCATCAGATTTAACAGCTACTTTATCTTTTGTATCTGCTTTTAAGTCTTCACTTGGGCCTTCATATACTAGCTTAATTCCAAATAATGGAACCTCTACTTCCTCTCCAGGTTTTATCCTGCTTTCCTCCCAATCTGGAAGATCTTCTCTTACTTCTCTTGGGTCAAACTTTATTATTAATGATGCACAACTCTTATAATTTAGGTTTGTTGTGTCTATGCTTAATCCTTTTATTTTATTTGCACTTTCTACCTCTCCCTTATATACATAAGCCCCATCAAAGATGTATTTGTTTGTGCCTTGCCAGATTACGACGTATACACTATATTCCTCTGCTCCGGTTTTCATTACCTTTGCATCTTTAACAAACACCTTTATTCCTAAATCATCATAATTATATTCCGCGCTTTGATCGGTTTTGACACCTTTTGTCTGAGAGACACCCGTCTCAAGGTCTGTTAATTTTAGGTAAACAGTATCACCTGTTTCAGACCAACCTGTTATCTCTGCTTTATAGGTTTTTCCTTCTATTTCTATCTCCTTTGGTTCATCCTTATAAACTTCAATAGGTTTTCCTTTTTCAAATAGAACTAAAGTATCAGAATCTATTTCGTCCTCATTTGCAGTTACGACAAACTTTTTACCAAATAATGTTATTTCTTTACCTGTCATCTTTGTGAAATTAAGTGCTGGCTCGAATACTACCTCTAGTTGAAGCACATCATCGCTTACTTCTAGCACGACTCCATAATATTTTGTTTCGTCATTGAATGCAAAGGTAGTAGTTCCTCCACTAAGCGGTTTTATGAAGAATTTCAGCTTGTGATCTTTAGCATCTTTATCTGTGACAGTTTTTGTTTCTAGGATAGCTAGATCTCCTTCTTTTAATGCATCAACTCCTCCTTGATTTATTGCTTCGCCCAAATATATCTTATCGGTGTCTGTCCATAATTTTGCAGCCCCTACAACTTCAACTCCCTTCTCAATTACTACTTTTCCAGCTTCAGCAGTAGTTGGTACCTTTACTAAGTCCTTAAATGCTAAAGCTAGCTTTACAGCCTCTGCTCCTACAGAAGCTGGGTCATACTTACCCACTATAATAGTAGCATCTACTGCTCCATCTACTACAAACTTGTCCTTTATTTCGCTAAAGGTCCATGCTGGTACAGGTGGTATAAATAGTGCCACTCCAGCCAAAGCTAGGAGGGATCTCAATACCTGTCTCATACCCATACACACTCACTCTCTGCTACTATAAAAAGAATCTCTGGAGAAGATTTAAAAGGTTTTTAGAAGTAAGGCTTAGGAGTTAACCTAACCTTGCTAACTTGATATCCACTGGCTAGTTATTAATGAAAAGGTATTTTTTATGGAAGGGGATATACCTAGCTTTAGCTTAAATTTATAGGATAGGGCCTTAGGAATACCCATAGCCTGCCTCCTCTGGGAGTCCCTAATTTCAATAGGATTTTTCCAATTTGGCTAATAAACCACTATTCCTGATTAGTAAGTAAATTTATATATGTATAATAAGTAATTTCTATTGTGGGAAAGAGTTACTTGGGCTTAGAAGAGATAGTAAATAGGATAAAGGAATTTGCTGAAAGAAATAATGCCTCATTAGAAATTGGGAAACAAAATGGTTCTTTTTATATTCAATATGAGGATGAAGTTCCTTTTGTTCATCTTGAATCCTTCCTTAAATATGGATCTGGTGAGCTTAAGGTTTTGCTTCTTTTGGATCCTTCAAAATTCTATGTTGATAGGGAATTAGCCAGGTTTGTTAGGGATGAAATGAGGAAATGGGGATATGATGATATAAAATTCAGAAAATTCTTATTAACTGGAGCGCTCCAGGAAACCTCTAGATTCCTTAGGGAAGGAAAAGGGGCTAGGAGATATCTTTCAAATATAATTAAGGGTATAAGGGCATATGTAATTTCTAAGATTGGAGAAAAGAATAGAAATGGGGAATTTAATGGAATCTGTTATGATTTTGCTAATTATATTTGCAAAATTTTATTAGAAAAAGGATATCTTGCGCTTCCAGTTCAGGTTAAGACAAAATCCCTTCCAGAATATCTTTCCCATTATCTAGTTCTAGTATTTACGGATAAAGGCTATACACTCCTTAATACTATAACCCAGAATAGGATTAGTGAAGTATTTCCTTCCCTAACTCCTGCTTTAGCCAAAAAGCTTGGAATTAAAATTCCAATTATAAATGGAGATTGGGAAGTTATTCCAGGTCATTTAGAGATTAAGCATATTATCTTGAATGTAGATGGGTTTGATGCCCTAGTTACAATAGTGGGTGCATGCCATGGTGTACCAGCTTTTTATAATCCTAATTTTGCAATATTGAGAGCATTGATTGAATATATTAAACCATCCTATTTACTTTTTGAGGGAAGTCCATGTTTTCCAGATCCAAAACCAGAAATGTTTATTGGAGATGAAAATATTCCAGATTTTCTTAGGATAATAGGGGATATTAAAGTAGGAAAGCTTGATCCAATAATAGGGGTAAATGGTGTTCCCTATCTTGCACTTGATGTTTCTATTATAGATAAAAGCCTTGGTTGGAATTTAAGAAGGAGAATTGTTTCTGAATTTTTAGTAGAATATGCCTTATTAGTTCCTGCTCTTGCTGGAGCTTTTTATCTTATTCCACTAACTGGTTTACTTCCTCTAGATTTCTTATTACGCATTGGAACAGCCACTCTAGCTGTCCTTCTTTGGGAGAGAAAGAGACCTAAGTCTATTAGGGAATTAGAAAGGAGAATTTATAGATGCCTAGCTAAAAGAGGGATGAGGAAAAGAGTTCCTAAAGCATATCATAATTACAGAGAAGTTGGAATGTCTTTTGGAATAAAAAGGATAATTGAGGAAGCAATAAAAAGAGGGGAGTCAAGGAGGATATTAGTAATGGTAGGAGAGGCTCATTTATTGCCTATAATTGAATGGCTGAATGATGAGGAATTAGTGGATTATGCAAGAATAGCAAGCGATTTTAGTGTACAGAGAGGGGTTTATCTCTCTTTTGTATATACTCCTTTATTGAATATTGGAGTAATAGTCCCCTATTTTATAAGAGAAAATTAACTACACCTATTGGGTAGTAGTATTTTAATAAGACTTCATCGTCTTAAAATAATGTGGTAAGATTCAAGGAGGCAACAAAAATTTGTTTATCTAAAATATTGGAGCAAGGGGTAGTTAAAAAAGTCATTGAAAATACATTAGTTCCTCCTTATACTCCTCCAATAATTCCAAAAGAAGTATTAGAAGAGATTGCGGTAGATACTGCCGGAGTTAGCGGAGCAGGGCTTCTAATAGGAATTTTTGATGGTTATAAGAGGGGTGGTTTTTCAGTAAAGAATATTGTCAAGGGATACGTTGCAGTAATGGTAATTAGATATCTTTCTAGAGCAATAGAGTATTTGATGAACTTATCTAGCCTTTCAGCCCTAATGGTAAATCCGCTTATTTTCTTACCGTTTTATGCCTTTTTTTATGGGGTGGGTTATCTGGCAGGGGCACTTATTAGGTGGGCTAGAGAAATGATAATCATTGGGAAAATAGAGCGTAAGCTTTCTTCTTTAGACACCAATGGTGAATCTCCCTATGTTTATTGTAAAAAATATCAAAATAAATGAGCTTGAAGTTATTTTAGCGGGAGTAGCTCATACTGAATCTAACTGGTGGCATAATTGGGCAAAAATTCGTGAAATACTAGGAAAGGAGAATATAGATGCTATATTTGTCGAGGGATATGCAAACAGCCCTGGCCTTGCCCTACATTCCTTCCTAGGAATGCCTGCTGGAATGCTGGAGGGGTATTATAGGGGAAAGATTTTCAAGATAGATCCAAGTTTAGAATATCCAAGGATAAATCTGTATTCTGCCCTCTCTCTTTTATCAGATGCAATGGTTGTAGGCCTTATTTTCCTTTCTGGATATCTCCCAGCATTGCTTATTTTTGGGGATTTTCTCAAGGCATTTCTCTTTGGTTGTCTTGCCCTAGTAGGAGGGTCGCTTCTTGTAGCTTTACCCTTTAAAGGTCTAGAGAAAGTAGTTGGGACTTCTATTATAAAACTATCTGACTTTATTTTGAAATATCTTATGAAAGCAATCAAAATATCTGAGGAAAAATTTTATGCAAAAACCCACGCAAGAGATATTTTAATGGCTTTGGGGATATTAAGAGTTCTGGAGCGCTATAGCTTTAGAAAGGTTTTGGTGGTGACTGGAGCGGCCCATGTAAAAGAAATAGCAAATTGTCTTGCTAATCCTAGTAAAACCGTTAGACTTGCTGGGTATGTAGTAAATCTTAGCAAGCAAGGAGGAGTTGTGGAGTACGAAATAGGGGATGAAGGACTTAGGATGAGAAGAATTATTCCATACTTCTAATAAAGTCACGTTAAAGGAGTTTCTTTAAAATTGTAAACAGAATTCTTAGGCTTTCAGTATTGAATATCTTATAATAAAGATAGATTCCTATTACATATTCCGTTCTTTTTGTAAATCTTGGGGTCCTAAGCATTTTTCTAAACACTTCCATCGCTCTTCTTTTATCCCTTCCCAAATAATATAACTTCCCTATAACTCCTTCTTTATCCTTTCTAACTTCTATACATGCCCATTTAGGAAAAGATAGAAATCCCTTCCTTACTTTTGCCAAAAAGAGAAAAGCATATCCCAATTTGTACCAGCCCGCTCCAGTTGGCAAGTAAATTTGTGGTGCCTTAGTAGCAAGATACCTTTCCCCTTTATAGGAAAAAGAAAGTAAGCATACAGGAACAGAAGCATTCTCTTCCTTTATTATCCTAAAAGCAACAGTAACAGGTACCTTTTCATTCAAAATATCTGTAAGCTCAAGCCCTCGTTCCATAAGACATCCTAATTTATCCAAGAACTCTTAGGATGTATTCTGAAATCATATCTTTAACAATTTCGGATTTCCCAATTCTAGGCTTTATAATAAGGGATGAATCCCTTCTGCTATAGGTAATGCTTAGATGTTTCTTTAATCCAGCATCCTTCATCAATTTCCTAATTATCAAATTTCCTTCAGGAGTTGACTTGAATACTACAGTTCTAGAGTATAGTAAGGAAAAGATAATTCCATAGCAAAATCCTTGTTTTACTCTTAAGTCTCCCTGTTCTATCCATTCAGGAATTTTATTAAATCCATTATTTTTCATTTCCCAAAGCCCCCATTCTTCCAGTTTTTCATAAATTATTCTATAAGGATAAACATAGGAGAGGCCTATCCTAGTTTTCCCTTCAAAAATATATCTTCTCTTTCTTATTTTTGGAAATGCATTAAATAGCAAGTAAAGCATAGCAGTAGCAAACTCCCATACCTTGCGAGCCTTCCCTTTGTATAAAGCAATTCCATGAATTCCACGCCCAGAAATATGAGGAGATATTGAGGCTCTTAATAGCAATCCAAGCAAAAAAGCCATTCTTTCTTTTTCTTTTTCAAATTCTGGAGCGCGAACTCCAGATCTTAAATATAGAATGTTCTTTAGATCATCTGGATGGATATTAGAGGCTGAGTTCCTTATTAATGCCTGCCTATATTCTTCCCTTAATTCAGCCCTATTAAGTAATATATTCTCTATCGTTTTTTCTTCTTTTGGGAATAGAAAACCTGCTATTATGGCAATTATGGTTGGATGGATAAGGTAAGGAACTCCTCTACCAAATAATTTTCTTGATAAAGCCGCAGCTTCTTTTAGGGAAAGCCTTATTTTTTCATAAAGGATTTTCTTTAGAAGCCCAGCCACCAGTATTGCATCCTTCTCTTTTAATCCTTTCTCCTTAAGAAAATTAAGCAAGGATTCATAAGTTCCAACCCTTCTTTTTGATATAAACCTATGAACATATTCTAGCCAAATGCTAATAGCCTTATCCCGGCCTAGGATTCTTCTAAGGTATTTTAACTCAAGATACCTTATCTTTCTCAATCTTCTATCCATCTTATCCTCCTCCACTCCAGCAAGCAAGTATAGTTCAGCTAACTTTTCCTCTATTTCCTCATCAGTAACTTCGGGATTATGGAAATCCCTTACCAAATTATCAGCCATTTGTGCTTTTTTTGATAAATCAAAAACCCGCTCCAGAATTTGTTCTAGCCTATTTTCTATTTCCTGCAGTCTTTCTTGGGTTACTACCTCCACAATTAAGTAACAAATTAATAATAAATATCTATCTGGGCCGCTCCAGAAACTAGCTTTTAATAATTTCCTTTACTTTCCTAATAGTCCCATCCATATCTCCATAATTAACACCAATAATCCGATTGTGTAGTTCCTTAGGTATTAATTTTAGCAATTCCTCAATAAATACTCCAGACCCTCTTTTCTTATGCTCCAGCTTCTGATAATATTCCTCAGATAAATCTAAGCCTGCCTTATAGCTCTTTTTAAATTTTTCTATTTCCTCCCTGCTCCAGGCCTTTCCAAGCTTAGTAAAATCCTTTCCACAGACTGGAGAGCCATCAACACAAATTATTCCTAACACTTCAATTCCCATTTCCCTATATTTCCTTATTTTCCTAGCAAACGCCCTTGCAATTCTCCTTATCCTTCTTCTATACTTTTCATAAAATAGCTTTGAGGCCGCAGGCCTAGGGAACCCCTGAATTAGGAATTCTGGACAGGGATAGGCCTCTATTCCTATCATTCTTTCTGAACAAATAGCAATAAGCTTTTTTAGAAAATTTTCTCTTAATTCAAAGCCTTTTTTAGTAAAAAATCCACAGGCTACGAGGCTTGGATTAAGAATGCATGGAGCTATAAATAACACTTTCCGCTTGCCCTCATCCCTATGCATAATTATAATGAAGTATAATTTCAATTATACTAATTATGAATATACTAATCAGAAACATAGATATTAAAAGGTGGAAGAGAGTAGGGAAAAGGGTCTTGGTTTATGGAAGAAGGAAGGTTGGAAAGACATTTTTCATAAAAAACTTTACAAAATGGGACAAATTTTTTCTAATAAAGAGAGACGGGAGCGCTTTGGATTTAAATACTGGAAATACACTGGATTATTCTTCCCTTAAGTCATACATATTGGAAAATAAAGAAAAAAGAATAGTATTGGATGAGTTTCAAAGATTGCCTGAAGATTTCCTTGACTGGCTTCAAGCCTATGGGAGTGATCTAAATCTTGTCTTAATTACTTCTGTTCTCTGGATATCTAGGAGGATACTTGGGGAAGGGTCACCAATCCTTGGGCTTTTTTCCGAATTTAAGATGGATTTAGTTGATGAAAGGGATGTAATAAATTTTTTGAAGGAGAAGCTTAATGGAAAGGATTTAATAGAGACTGCAATTTATCTAAGGGAGCCTTGGATTATTCCTCTTTTTTCCTATAACATTAAGGAGGACATACCTAGTATCTTAATAGAGGAGAAGAATACAATAGAAAGGCTTATAGGGGAAACTTTTAGAGAAGAGGAGAGAGAATTTAGTAAGGTCTACTTCTCAATATTAACTGCAATTTCTTCTGGGAAAAATAAGTCTGGGGAAATAACAGCATTTTTATTTTCAAGAAAAATAATTAAGAGGCAAGATCCAAGCCTTATACAGACCTATCTAAAAGTTTTAACAAACATAGGGCTTATTGAGAAAATACCTGTCTTTAATAAAAAATATTACTATTATATTCAGAAATCCCCAATCCTTGATCTTTATTTCTATTTAGAAGGTAAATATGGATTCTCAGAGATTGAGATTCCCAAGGAGGAGGTAAAGAGGGTTTTTCTGGAGCAGCTCCCTAAACATGTTGAAGCTTTCCTTTCAAACCTTTTCTCAAAAATATTCGGGATGAGGAAAGGAAAGATTATAGAAAAAGATTTTGAAATAGATATTGCATTATCGAGCTTCAGAAGAATTGAGAAAATATTCAAAGTAAAATGGAAAAGGAAGGTAGATCATAGTGAAATAAAAGAAATAAGAAGGAAATTAGAGAAAGTAGAGGCAAAAGATAAATATATTATAGTTCCTGATAAGAAAGGGTTAGAAGCAATGCCAGAAGGGATAAAGGTATTAGATTCAGAAGATATAATAAAACTTGCGCTCCAGAATTATCCCTAATCCTGGTTTACGATAAGTTTCTGATATCGTAAAAAATTTAGGTTTATGATAGGTTTACGATATTGAATATCTAGTCTTGGGCCCCCTTCCAATCCGCCTTATTAAGCCGATGCTTATCATCTTCTTTATCCTTCTTAAGACCGCTTGCTTAGATATTCCTATATTTTTTGCTATTTCACTAGCTGGAGCGGGCTTTTCTCTTAATAATGAAATAATTTTTCTATCCAAATCATCCAATATATCTAGCTTCTCCTCTTTCTTAAAAACAACATCAAAGATGTACAAACCAGTCTTAAATTCAAGAGAGATCAAGGGATGGTCCTTTACGACATTCCTCATCATTCTTATCCCATAGCCATATTTCTCGATGTATCCAATGTCATACATTAGCTGACATAGGACCCTATTCCTAGGAACATGCTCAGGATCCTCCAAATTAACCCCTGGGAGCAATCCTCCAGGAGATCTTACAATTAGCTTATCTGGATAAATAAAAATTCTCACATCAGCTCCTAAAGTATAATTCCTATGAATTAAAGCATTTATTATTGCCTCTCTTAATGCTCTTATCGGATATTCATAAAATCTCTTCCTTTCAGCCCCAACAACAATTTCTCTTATTTTCAGATTTTTCTCTAACCAGCTTATTGCATCGTTAGCAATCTTCCATATAGGCCCAAAGAATTCTTGGTGAAATATTGGCTCTCCAGCCTCATTTACCTTTATAATTCTCAATCCAGAGTTTGGAAATATTTCTTGAGGATTTTCATAGAAAAATAAAATACCCCCATTAGTTAGAAATAGCTTTCCATCCTTTTCTTTTATAGCTTCAATACTTTTCAAATATTTAACAATATCAATCCTTTTTTCCCTTTTTTCCTCAATTTTCTTTTTATACCAATCTACAATCCTGTTAAATTCAAATTCAATATTTGTTACTTTTTTGTCCCATTCATATTGGCCTAGCTCAGCTCCAAGCCAGTATATTTCCTGGATTGACAAAGGCTTTTTTGAGGTTCCAATTCTTATGTAAGCAATATTGGAATAAGCAATAAGCTTATCGGACTTTTTGACTTCTAAAATACAAACCCATTTCTGATTTATCCTAATTTTGTGGAATTTTACTTCTGGAGTTGGAAAAAGGTTTTGAATTGTAGAATTAAGAGCGTTCAACGCCTTTTCCGGATCGCATCCGATAATATTTCCTTTATCATCTACACCTATAAGTATAAACCCTCCCTCTGCATTAGCAAGGGCCGATATTTCTTCTCCCAAGCCAGATGGTTTTTCTTTAAATTCAATGGTTAAGGATTCGCCCTTTCTAATAAGCTCAAGTACTTGGTTAATGTCCATAGGGGTTTTTCCAGCTGGGCTTTAAAAATGTTTACGATAGGTTTACGATATCGTAAAAAGTTTGGGTTTACGATAGGTTTACGATAAACATGGGGTTCCGATGAGTTTCCCCTCTCTAAGGATTTTCTCTTCCAGCGGTGAGTCTTTCTATGGTTGGAGGGGGAAGAGAGCAAGGTTTTCTTTCTCTAAAAAATAAACTGATAAAAAAGTTTGAAGAAACCCTCGCTCCAGAAGAAATTGAGTTAGCAAAGAAGGATCCCCACTCCAGAAGAAGGCCAAGGCCATGTGGGTTTACCTTACATGTAGCTAAAGGATGTTCTGGAGGATGCCTTTATTGTTATGTAAAGCCCCCTCCAGTCAGGAATAAGTTATCCCCAAAGGCTTTGGTTTATTCACTCTTGCTTAACCCAAGATTTGTCCCTAGGAAAAGCTTTATTGCAATAGGGGCAGTGTGTGAGCCATTGGATTTCCCCGATTATACTAAAGAATTAATTCTGGAGCTGCTCCAGCTAGGTAATCCAATCCAATTATCAACCAAGGAAATTAATTATGATTTGGCCAATTTGCTAAGGAAAATTGATACTTTAATTTCAATGTGCGCTCCAGATGAGGAAATATGCAAAAAATTTGAACCAAGAAGACCATCTCTATCCCAAAGGCTTGAATTTTGTGAAGCTGTTAAGGGAGGGGTTTTTATTAGGCCAATCCTTCCTATGGTTCCGCTAGAGAAATATTTGAAAGGAATAGAGAAGGTTGTAGAATATACAGATAGGATAATTTTAGGAAATTTGAGATTGATAGGAGATGTTCCTAAGAAATTAGGAATAAAGAATCTTTCAAAGAAGTATTACAAAAGGAAGAGAATAATAGAGGAATACATAAGAAGGGAGTTTGATGTAATTGTTTTTAGATCTGCATGCTGCTCAAATGCATATAAACACAAAGTAATTTGCTGGAACAGATGCTGGGAGAAGGGGTTTTGTGTTAGATGTCCAAATAGATGTTGGATTAGGGCTTCTGCTTAATTTTGCTTTTAATCCTTTCTAATTCTTCTCTAATCTCTGGAGCCCTTGATGAACATTTATAAATATAGGGTATCTGTCCCTATCTTTTGGCTAGAAAATTTAAACTATACTCCAAAAATAATTCTATTATTTTTGGAATGCTATTTTGGAGCAAAATCAACAACAATGAAATTAATAAGATTGCCTTAAACCTATGTTTAGCTAAAAAGATAATAATGGAGAACTTTTTAAAATTTCTCTAGATTAAAAAATGAAAAAGAATTAAGATACTGGAGAACAATTGGGAAGGCTGAGGTTGATTTTGTCCTTAGGATAAATGAGAGGGTAATACCAATAGAAGTAAAGATAAAAGGAAGACCTGGAAGGGGGTTTTTGAATTTCTTGAGAACTTACAAACCTGAAAGAGCGCTTGTATTTACTTTAGAAAAATTTGGTGTTAAAATAGGGGAAACGGTTGTCGGCTTTGTTCCTCATTACTTTATTTAACTCTTAAGATCAGTAATCAACTATTGAGAGAAATTCTGTCTTTGTTTTCTTTATAGCCCTTGCTAACCTCACCAAGTTTCTTCCTAAGATGTATGCATTCTTCAATGCCTGTTCCCAGTCTTCTTCAATAGTATGATTAGCATATACGCAGGCCGTAGATGGAGGAATACAGAATCCAAATTCAGATAAGGTTGCTACGAGGTAATATACTACTTCCTCTCCTCCAGTCTCCTCTGCTACTGCTACGGCTCCACCTACCTTATTTTCTATAAGATCATTATTTTCGAGACATAACATCCTATCCAAGAATATTTTCATTATTCCAGAGACATTTCCCCAATAGGAAGGAGACCCCAGTACAATTCCATCAGCTTTTATTATCTCTTCGCACAACTCATGCATATCATCTTTTTGCTTACAAGGGTAGGTACAATTTTTCCAATCACTGCTATAGCAACCTAGACAAGGTTTAATATTCTTGTCAATAAGATGAATAAGCTTTGCTTTCCCTCCCTCAGCCTCTACCCCTTCCATTACTTTCTTTAGAAGCTGAGCGGTGTGGCCTTCTTTCCGGGGAGATCCATTAAAACAAAGTATAAGGATTTCTTCCTTCTCCATAAAAAGGAATAGGATAGGTATAGAAATTTTTAAAGGCTAGCAAAACATGGGGGAAATGAGTTCAATGACGGTCGTTCTCTTACTAACTTTTATAGCCCATCTCATACCTTTTTGGCCGGTTCCCTATATCCCTGCCATAGTTGCTTATGTTGCTGTTTATCCTGAGAAATTTCTTTTAATTTCCTTGCTTTCTGGGATAGCAGCTGCTGTAGGTAAGTCTTTGTTATTCCTCCTTATTAGGTCGGGAGTTATTTTAATGAAAGTTAAAGAGATAAAGATAAAGAAAATAATATACCCTGATCTTTTTTTATTCACAGTTGCTTTAACACCCCTTCCAGAAGAGCTCGCATTATTCCCATTGGCTTTGACTGAATATCCTATAGAAAGATTTTTTGCTTTAATGTTTTTTGGAAAAGTAATAATGATAGGAATTTGCGCTGTTTATGGAAAATTGCTTTCTAGTTTCCTTTATGAACTTCCAAAGCTTCAAATTGCAATTATATCCTTTTTAAGTACATTGATTCTTACATTGCTTCTAGAAAAAATTCCAAAAATTGTAAAAAAGCAGAATTAGGGAATATACTTCCCAATCAAAGGGATTTTATATCCACAAAAAGGACACTTAGAATCTTTTAATCGCCACTCCAGAACTCCAAAAATTCTTCTTCTAATTAATACCTTTCCACATCCGGGACAGTAAGTATCTTCCCCTTCTCCTATGTTTCCCAAATAAACGTATCTTAACTTTTCCTTAGCTATTTTATAGAACTTATATAGGGTTTCTATTGGGGTAGGAGGATTAGCGAACCTATAGGCTGGATAATATCGAGTTATATGCAATACCTGATCCGGTCCACAATTTTCATAAATCCAATTAACCAATTTTCTGAATTCCTCTTCATTATCATTAACCCCAGTAACAACTAGATGTGTTATCTCAACCCAAACCTTTTTTTCCTTAAGCAAAAGGATAGAATCCAGTATCCAGCTTAATTTAACTCCACAATATCTTAAATATTTTTCTTCATTGAAGATCTTAAGATCAACGTTTGCAGCATCCAAGTATTTAGCTATATCTTCCCAAGCTTCTGGAGTGGCGCATCCATTAGTTACAAAGCATGTATAAAGGCCTTTTTTCTTCGCAATTTTCATTACATCAATACAAAATTCTGCGAAGGTTATTGGCTCATTATAAGTGCAAGATACTCCTTGATAGTCTCCATCGATAAAAAGATCCTCAGGTTCATAACTAGGAACTTCGTAAGTATATCCCTCAACCCAGGCAGTATTTTCGTTTATTAATCTTGCTTTACTAATACTCCAATTTTGACACCAGGGACAGGCCAAATTACAGCCCACAGATCCAAAAGAAAGCGCTTTTGAATTTGGCCAAAAATGGAAAAAGGGTTTTTTCTCAATAGGATCTATACCAACTGAAGATAGCTTCCCGTAAGTAATAGCATACAATTTACCATTAATATTTTTTCTAGCCCCACAAAATCCTATTTTTCCATCTTCAATAACACAATGCCTTGGGCAAAGATTGCATCTAATTCTTTTCTCATCAATTCTTTCCCACCATCTTGCTTCTTTCATAGATATTAAAACTGAAAGGGAGATTTTGTTATGGTAAGGTTATTTGGTAGAAGGAAAAAGAAAGAAGAGTTTGGAGAGGTTCTTGAGAAAATTGAAGAGGAATTAAAAGAAGGTGAAGAGGAAAAAGAAGAAGTAATAGAAGTAGAAAAAAAGGAGGAAGCTCCCGCTCCAGAAAAGCCCCATGTTTACGTAAAAATGGAGAAATATAGGGAAATAATGGATAATATTGAAGCCATGAAAAAGGAAATTGAAAAGGTTAAAGAAACAATAGGAAAAATTGAAGAGAGAATGAAGGAAGAAGGGGACAAAATATTAGAGCTTAAGAGCAAAATTGAGGAAATAGAGAGGATTCAGGAGTTCCTAGAAAAGACCTTTCAGGAGGCTGAATATTAGTTCTAAATTTTTATTTCTCCTTTCTTTATAAAATTCATGATAATTGGGGGAAAGAAGGAGAAAGAAAGCTACCAGAACTACGTCCAAGTTGTTAATGAATTAATGAATTCCGATAAGGAATATGTTCTAGAAACCAAAGGCTCTACCATACTTGAGATCTATTTTAAATCTAATGTTGACACAGATCTTTCAATGGATGTATCTGCAGATGGAAATTTTTGGATTAATGATTATTATGTTTGGAGAAATGTCTCTGAGTTAAAAGAAGGGTTCTTTAATGCTTGGAATTTTGTAAGGATCAGGGTAAGCAAAAGAGGTGAAAAGGACACATTTACTTTGGTGATTATAGCATCGTGAGAGCATGCCATTTAAATTAGAGTATGAGCTCCCAAAAGAGGTAAAAGATCTTATTTTAGCAACGAGGATAGAAATAGCAAAAGTTCTCTCTAAAGTTAAAGGGAAGACTGTTGCAACAAAAGGAAATATTTTCATCGATGTTTTTTCAGAAGAGAGAGGGATGTTAAAAACAATTAATGTTGAGAAGACTACAGCTTCCTTCTTAGGGGATTGCTATACGAATTTAGTTCTTAAAAGGGAATTTGAGGTAAAATCAACCCCAAAAGAAAGAGGATTGAGTCATATTCCTGTCACAAAAGAAGGAAGAATTTATATTCCATTTCATATGGAGGATGAGACAGGGTTTAGAAGGACCTACGTTGCCTTTTCGGACTTTCCTTACAAAGAGTGGCAAGTCGAGCTAGTTCCAAACCAGCCTAGGGGAGACCAATGGTATGTATGTGCAGCCTGTGATCCTGGGGGGAACCTTTTCCTTACTTGGTGTGGAAAGGGATGGGGAACTAATCAAGGAGTAACTCAAATTGTATGGGCAAAAAGAAGACTTGATGGGACTTGGTTAGTGAAGAATATTACAGATAAAGAATTTAATCAAAGATGGCCAAGCATAGTAGTTGATAGGGGAGGAGTAAGTCATATAGCCTGGAGCGGGGAAGGATGGGGAACCGCAGTTCATGTTCCTCAAATTGTATATACATCTGTTGATCCTTTAGGAAGAGTAAAGAAATTTGAAATAATTACTGACAGAATCCTGGAGCAGCAAAAACCTAGCATAACCATGACCAGAAGAAGGCACATAGTAATTGTCTGGTCTGGAAAAGATTGGGGAATAAATAGAGATAAATTCCAAATTATATACGCTCATAAGGAAGAGGTTGGAGGTTGGGACATAAGACAATTAACTGATAAGCCTTTTGATCAAATAGATCCACTTTGTATGACCAATTCCCGAGATAATGTAATAATAGGATGGAGAGGGAAAGGATGGGGGAGATATGCAGAGAAATATCAGGCCTGCTTTGCAGAAATAGATACGATCCATTGGACTCCAAAGAGAGGGCCTAGACATTTAACTGAGGAAGAAGATGGGGTAGAGAGGGTTATAGTTAATGAATGTTCAGAGAAGACCTATGTCTTTTATTCTGTAGGGGAGAAAAAATACGCAGTAAGAATAGAAGGGTTGCCCTTGGAGAAAAAAGAGCTTATGACAACGGATGGTTTGATAAGAAGTAGAGGGTATGAACCTTTCTATGTACCGGAGTTTAGAATTGCAGATTTAGGCTTTGGATTTTCTCTAAAAAAGAATAAGATCTGTGTATTTGGTAGGGAAGCTTTATGCTCAGAAAGAAAAGAGGTTATTACTAGGCCAATAGAATTTCAAAAGCCTGTAAGGAGGATTTACGTCTTTCTAGATAGAGAGTCAATTGAAGAGATAGAAATAGAAATACTCGATAAAGAAGGAAAAACAATAGCCAAAGGCTATCCTTTTAAAGATATACTTATTCCCCCACATAAAGAAATAGTACTAAAGTTTATTCTACCAGAAATAGTTAAAAAGA